>Ga0302250_1000932_pt1 | contig 24177 bp, 17 predicted proteins | sample AAG_RA_Asp_MG_FD_193536 | JGI IMG/M metagenome (GOLD analysis project Ga0302250, IMG submission 193536) | Enriched activated sludge microbial communities from anaerobic digester in WTTP, New Holstein, Wisconsin, United States - AAG_RA_Asp | ecosystem: Engineered > Bioreactor > Anaerobic >... | reverse complement strand
AGTTTTTAACTTCAGTTAGAGAATATTTTTAAATGTAATTATGTCTCTAATGAAATCGAAAACTTTTATAATATTACTATTTATTTTTATCTGACAAAATTAACTAGCTTTTTTTGATTTTAAATGTCTTCATTTTTCTTTTTCTTAGGGAGGAACTGTTCGCAATTTTGTGTCAATACCAAGTAGTTCATAAAATTGTGTCATAAAGTTGCCAAAGCTAAATAATCATATACATCACCATCAACTTCAAAGTAATTTCCATCATACTCGAGTTCCCTTTCTACACCTTCGTAATCAATATGATTGGCAATCAGTGGTGGTAGTTTATCGACTTCATAGTACTTTTGAAGGAGTTCATATGCCACATCTTCTGGGGTTTTGTTTTCATGAATATTGACATCATCACTTTGTTGGAGAGCGTCGTCCATATTATAGGTAAATTGTTCACTCAAAAGAAAAGCAACTGTTGTTTGCTGAGCTTTGTTGAGAATTCCGAGAGTGTACCAATATCATCATTTAAATCTAAAGGACTATCGTATTCTTCTATATCAAAGATACTTTGACCTTTCTATGAATAATCAGTAATAAATATTTCTTCATGGATGAGATCAGATTGACACACATGTATATCCTTACTTAGAACTTCACTGATTGCCATATAAAACTAAAATGACTCATTTTTCAATGTAATTCTTACTACCCAATTCTACTTTTCTTGTATCAGTTAATTCATTTCAACCATTTTCTATCATTCAATGACTACTCAGATATTTCATACTTGGTAGGAAATTTTCCTCTTGCACCAACGCCAAATTCAATGGGGCTAATAAGTCCGCGTCTTTCGAGTGCTTTAACTGTTTGACTATCAATTTCCCATTCAAGCTTAACCGTTCCATCTGGAACACATTTCGTCTTAACATTGGGATAAGACCAACGCCCAATGCTACTAATTTTTTTTGTGACAGGATCATACCAAGGATATTTTTTATACTCTATGATTCGATACTCTTTTAACGTATTTAATTTGTCTTGCATTAATGCGGAAAGTGCATTGACCATCTTCGTATTTATCCTTTTGTATGAGTAATTATAGTCTTCTATTCATGAGTATTTTTTAGTTCTTAGGTTCAAATTATACATGGTGTGTGCTAGAAAGTATATTATGAAATACTTCTAAGAGTGATAACGATGCCAATGGGGAAGCATTTAATAAATGAAGAAAGGCTTCTTTTGTTACAACACCTTCATTAAAAAGGGCATTGAGTTCTTCCTCATCACACTCGCGTACTATCTTAGCAAAAGCAATTCTCTCACGAGAAGTTAATTTAGCATAGCTTTTTTTAGAGAAAAGTTTAAAGATTTCAGTGTCACTAAATTGCTCTTCTGATTTGAGATTGCGATTAAGCATAACCATGATATTGTTTGGAGCTTTTTTGGCAATACACGATTCAGCATACTGAGCGTCAATATGTTTAAGAAGCAAATAGAGTTTATGTTTCTTATGTGATGGATGGCTCCACTCTTTAAAGGTACTTCTTGGAATATCTAAAAGATTCAGTGCTTGTGTCTCTTGCATGGCTCACTCCTAGATGGCATTATAGCCGAATATCGTCTATAAAACAACATTTTAAGCTTTAGTCAATAAGTGTTCCATAGCCTCTGTGGACATCGGTTTAAAATAGTAATATCCTTGTATAGAATCGACACCATTTTCACGTAAAAATTCCATTTCTTCGCTGCTTTCTACTCCCTCCGCCAAAACGTCTATCTGTAAACCTCTCGCAAGTGCAATAATAGTTTTAACAATTGTTTGGTTTTTAGGCTCTTTTGTAATATTGCGGATAAAAGAGATATCAATTTTGAGCTTGTCTATAGGAAGGTTTTTGAGGTACGAAAGGGATGAATAGCCTGTACCAAAATCATCAATAGAAACATGAAACCCTTTTGTGCGTAACTCTTCTAAAATGACAGATACTTTTTCAGGATTTAGCAAGATAGATCGTTCAGTAATCTCAAGCTCTATCCATTCAGGCTGGCAATTCGTCTCTTCTAATATCTGTTCAAGTAACGCAATAAAATTTGTATGAATGAACTGGTGTGCTGCGATATTGACTGCAATGCGCCCTTTTAATAAATGCGCATCAGCCCATTCTTTGGCTGTTTTAAAACTTTGCCTCAAAACAAATTCCCCAACTTCAAGAATCAATCCACTCTCTTCTGCAATAGGAATAAAAATAGCTGGAGAGATAGCCCCTTGAGGAGAAAACCAGCGCAACAAGGCTTCGCTTCCAACAATTTCACCATTTTTTGGATCAACTTGTGGTTGATAAAAAAGTACTAACTCATGATTTGCAAGTGCTTTTTTGAGATTGGTTGTAATGGTCATACGATGTAATGCTTGTTCTGTTAAAGCGCTATTGTAAAAGCTAAATGTATTTTTTCCCAAGCTCTTAGCATTGTACATTGCAGCATCTGCACATTTTAACAACTCCTCTGTGGATTGTGCATCATCAGGATACATCGCGATTCCAATACTCGCTGTCACATAGACATCTTTTTCGTCGATAGAAAAAGGATTATTGAACATACTTGATATTTTTTCCATTGTGACATCTATGATATTTTTACTTTCTTGACAAGGAAGAATTACCACAAATTCATCGCCACCCGTTCTTACAATATAGGAATCTTGTGGAAAAATTTCTTTTAGCATTGTGGAAACAGCGATCAATAGCTTGTCTCCAAACCCATGTCCATAAGAGTCATTGATTTCTTTAAACCCATCCAAATCAAGAAACATAAATGCCAATTGTATGTTTTTAGAAAATTGAAGTTCCATGAATTCATTAAGACTGAGACGATTGGGTAACTCTGTCAACTCATCGTAATGTGCAAGGTGATCAAATCGCTCTTTTTCAATGATAATTTTATGTTGATCTGCTTTTTGTTGTGTAATGTCTTCAAACGTAATGACAGAACCAATAGAAATACCTTCTTGTATAATCGGGGCTATTGTGACATAGACAGGGAAAATGGAACCATCTTTATGGATAAAATTCTCTTCAAAACGTTTTGTGATCCCTAATTTAATTGCATGATTGATAGGGCACTCTTCAAAAGGATAAGGGTCGCCATTTTCACGTTTATAGTGGAAGATATAATGAGGATTATGTCCCAAAATTTCACTTTCATCAAATCTAAGAAGATATAAAGCTGCTTGATTAATGTAGGTGCATTTTCCCTGCAAATCTACTGAATAAACCCCTTCCGCGATATTTTCAAAGATGGTTTTATATTTAAGAAGTTTGACTTCCGTTTGTTTTCGTTCTGTGATATCGCGAGAGATACCAAACATACCAAAGACTTTATCTCCTTCTGTTTTCATAGGTCCTTTGGTCGCCCAAAAGACTTTTTCTTCTCCTTGGACTGTTGTAACGTTTTCTTCATGGTCTTTAATCACCCCACCAGCAATAATCTTACGATCAATTTCTTGAATTGCTGCAGCATCTTTGGGTGTAAAGATGACATCATCGGTATGTCCAATGACTTGTTCGCTTGTCATGCCGACCAATTTGGATGCACCTTCATTGAATAAAATATACCTTCCTTCCAAATCTTTAACAAAGATGGCATCGGGGGAGCTATTTAAAATCGTATTGAGTAAGGCTGTATAATGAGCAAGTTCAATTTGATCCATTTTTTGTTTTGTAATGTCTTGCGTTGCACCTTGAATTTTAACAACTTTACCATCAACAACAACAGGAGAGCCCACAGTTCTAATCCACTTATGTGTACCTATCGCTGTAATAATTTCCAATTCAAGATCGTAAGGTTTACCTAGTTTAATTGCTTCTTCCATTGCCTTTTGGATGATAGGTCGTGATTCATTGGTATAAAAATCCAGTTCTTTATTCATCTGGACGGGCTCATTTACGGGCAGATCGTGGATGTGAAATAACTCATCCGTCCACTCTTCAACCATTGTTGCGACATCCATACTCCATCCACCCACTTTTGCGATGTGATTGGTTTGTGCTAAGAGCTGTTCATGTGCTTGTTTTCTATATCGCCCCAATTTTACCGCACCATCGACTCTTGCGATTAATTCGCCACTGTGAAATGGTTTCGAAAGATAATCATCTGCACCAAATGTAAGTCCTTGCGTTTTATCGGTATTGCCTGCACGAGCAGAAAGAAGGATGATCGGTAGTGTATAGGTATATTCAGCGGAGCGAATTTTTTTGAGTAAATCAAATCCATTCATGCGTGGCATCATCACGTCGCTGATGAGCAAATCGGGGAGTTTTTGTTGGCATATTTCCCAAGCATCAAGTCCATCAGTGGCTAACGATACCGTATATCCTGCATTATTAAGAAGCCTGCCAATAAATTCGCGCATATCCGCATTATCATCCGCAACAACAATATACCCTTTTGTCGTTTCCGCAATAGAAGGAGTTGTGTTTTTAGGTGTATCATTGGACCATCTCTTTGCCTCTGCAATATAGTTTTTCGCATGATAGTTCGTCGAACGATACTCTTGTATGGAACATTCAGATGCTTTATGATTCAGCGGCATCTTGATGATAAATGACGTTCCTTCGCCTAATTTACTTTCAACATCAATAGAACCACCTTGAAGTTTCACAAGCTCTTTAACTAAAGACAACCCTATACCTGTACCTTCATAGGAGCGCCCATATGCATTTTCTACTCTATAAAAACGCTCAAACAAGTGTGGCAGTGCCTCTTTGGGAATACCAATGCCAGTATCTTTTACTCGCAGAACAGCCTTTCCCTGCTCAACATGCATAGATATCGTAATGGAGCCTTTATGTGTGAATTTAAATGCATTAGAGAGAAGATTGAGCACAATTTTTTCCCACATTTCACGATCAACGTCCACACAGTCATTCATAGGAGGGCAATCGACAATGAACTGTACATCTGAAAGCTCAGAAGCGGATGAAAAGTTACTGGCTAAATCAGCGGTTAAAGAGGCAATATCTGTTGATTCATATGATGCTTTTGCTCTTCCTGCCTCAATACGTGAAAAATCTAAGAGATTATTGACTAATTTTAATAACCGAAGAGTGTTGCGATGAACAATTTCAAGATTGGCAGAGATACGTTCTTTCCCAAGCGTTTCATGATTGGCTAAAAGCTCTTCCGTGGGTGCTAGTATAAGTGTAAGAGGGGTACGAAATTCATGAGAAATGTTGGAGAAAAATTCTGTTTTTAAGCGATCTAATTCTTTAAGTTTAGTGTTTAATTCTGCAAGCTCTTTTTCTCTTGCTTTAATAAGACGGTTTGTATCTTTTACTTCATTCGCGCGTTTTAAAACCTCTGCTTCTAAGCGATCCGACTTTGTTTGTATTGGATTTAGTGCTGAGGTTTCATTGCCTTTAAAGAGCACAAAGTCGGTCACGTCTTCTGCATGGTGAAAGATGTATTCGACTTTTCCATCATCTCCAAAGATAGGCACATTCCCAGGGCTCCAGTACTTGGTTTCAAAACCATCACTTCCATCTCGAAGGGGAACATCGTATCTTTGAATGCCCATAATGTCTGTTGTGCCATACTTCACAACACTGTCTAAAGAGATGTGAAGATCACTCACACCTGATACAGATGCGTCTCTTGGATTATCTGGAAAGACCTCAAATAGAGGTTTACCTAAAACATTCTCACGGACAATGCGTGCGGCATCTAGATAATAGTCATTGACCGCGACAATAGTGTAATCCTCGTTAGCTCGTAAAATAAGATAAGGATGGGGGCTTGATTCAAAAAGACGTTGAAAAAATGATTCGGATTGGTGCATCATCATCTCCAATCGTTAAGAATGTAGTTTATTTATTATAACGAAATAAAGACTGTATGGAATATTAAGCGCAGACATTTGTATATGTTTTAAGCTAAACCTCCAAAATAAGGCAGTTCAAATGAAGAAATACTTGAAGTTTTAACGCAGAATTTTACTGTAATAGTATCTCGTTTTATGGATCATACAAAAGTATGCAATCAAAGAAATTTTTCTTCTGTTGGTTTACTAAAAAAATAACCTTGAAAATAACGACATCCCATTTTACACAATATGTCATATTGTTCCTGTGTCTCTACGCCTTCTGCAACAACATCAAGGCCAAAGCTTTTGCCAATATTAAGTATAGTTTGAACTAAAATGACATCAGCATGATCTGTTGTTAAATCTCGAATAAATGTTTTATCTATTTTTAGTTCTTGTATCGGCAATCGCTTTAGATAAGAGAGTGAGGAGTAGCCCGTTCCAAAATCATCAATTGAGAATGAGATGCCAAATTTTGTGAGTGAATGTATCTTTCGTAATGAATTTTTTAAATCTTTAATTAATAAACCTTCTGTGAGCTCAAAACGAATTTTGCGAGGATCACACATGGCTTTTTCTACTAAAGTTTGCACAATACTGATAAAATCATCTCGTTCAAATTGTTTAATGCTGATATTGATAGAGAGTTGCCAATGACATTTGATGGGGTCTTTTTCCCACTGTTTTAATTGCTTAAATGCTTCTTCCATAATCCATGTCCCAAGAGGAATGATACAACCGCTCTCTTCCGCCAGAGGGATAAATTTATCGGGTGTAATAAGTCCATAAAGAGGGTCAATCAATCGAACTAAGGCTTCCGTTCCCATCACGTATGCTTCATTGGATGTTTCATCTTTCTTCCACTGTTTTTGAAAAAAAATGCTCATGTGATATTCTTGAATAGCAGACTGTAGGCGTTCCAGTAAAATAGCTTGTTCTTCACGCTTTTGTTGTAATAATGGGCTAAAAAAATGGATACTGTTTTGAGCATATTTTTTGGCTTCATAGAGTGCGCTATCTGCATACTGAATAATTTTTTCAGCCATATATTCTTCCCCTAAAAAAGGAACAATACCAATACTTGCACTTAGAAGAAATGATTGGTTTTCTACCAAAATAGGCTCTTTTATAGTGTTCAGTATTTGGTGTGACAAAACTTTAATTTGTTCTTCTGCCTTTGTATATGTAGATGCGGATGTCTGTGTCACGATTGCAAATTCATCACCATTAAGATGCTCAATCGAAAGAGTATCTACAACAGAGGCTATTCTTTTCGCAATCACTTTCAGTACGTAATCACCCAAAGAGTAACCCTTCACATGATTGACGATTTTGAAATTATCGATATCAAGGAAAAGCAAGGCTCCATAACTTTTACTTTTAATACTATGAAGTATCGCTTGGTGTAACATTTCATGCAAAAATAAAAAACGATTGGGAAATTGTGCTAAAAAGTAGCTTTTTAATGGAAGATGTGTATACGTTTGCTTTTGCAAAATAAATAGAAATAGGACATGTTGATTGATTTGAATAGTTTTTGGATAAATGATGATAGGTATCATACGTCCACATTTTGAACGAATAGAGGTGACGTATTGAATGGCATCTTTTTTAAACATAGGTGAGCAGTTGGTAATTAAGACAAAGGGATTTTCTTTTAACATCTCTTCTCTTGAATAGCCTGTAAACAAGCATACATTCTCACTCACATTGATATTATTTTTTAATGTGTCACATAAAATAATGCCATCCTTAAATACTTCAGGCATAAGATTGCATGTAGAAATGATGGAGTTGATGGTTTGATCTAATGATGGATGTGATACAGACATAATAGAGACCTTTCATTATGTTCTATTGATAAGTGTATAGAGCATCATTCAAATTCATGACGCTCCATACAGAAAATTTTTTACGCTGTTTTAAATTCTGAGAGGGTTGCGCTCAGACCTTCTGAGAGTTTTGCAAGATGTTCTGCAGCAGATGCGACCTCTTCAACACTGCGTGCATTAGTATTGGAGAGTTGGCTCATGTTTTGTATGCGTTCAATGACTTCTGAAGTTTTAATACGTCCTGCTTTTGTGTCTTGTACGGTTTGAGATGCCATCTCTTTGGCGTTATTCATATTCTCCACTGTGTGTCTCATAAGATTTTGTGTCTCTTGTGCACGCTCTCCTAACTCTTGAATTTGGTGTGCACTGACTTTCATCATTTCTGCAGTTGTATTGACTGACTGGACGATAACGGCAACTGTTGCATTACTTTCAATAAGGCTTTTTTGTGTTCTCTCTGCTAATTTTCTCACTTCATCGGCAACAACGGCAAATCCACGTCCATGTTCTCCCGCACGTGCTGCTTCTATAGCCGCATTAAGTGCTAAGAGATTGGTTTGCTCCGCAATATCTGAAATAACAGCAAGAATCTGTTTCACTTGTTCAACATCTTGGTCTAATTGAACCAGTCTTGTAGAAAGTTCAGTTTGATCTGTAACAACATTTTGGAGGTTCTCAGAAACTGTTAAAACTTCTGCTGCTGCTCCATTGAGTTCGGATGCAACTTTCTCAATGAGCATGCCTGATTCATTCGAGCTTTCTTCACTTTTTTGAAGTATTTTAGCTACTGATTCTGTGGCTTGAGTTGTCTCTTCTACCTCTTTTGCTGCATTCTCGATACGAATACCAATTTGCATAGATGTACTCGATAGCTCTTCTGAAACAGCTGCATTTTCAATAGCTGTTTTTTTTGCGTCATCTAAGGCATGAGCGAGTTGCGATAAAAGTTGGTTCATGACATTGGTGATTTGTGCTATTTCATCATTGCTTCCTGTTTGGATGACATAATGTAAATCTTTATGTGCAGAAATATATTGACAACCCATAATAGCTTTATTAATAGCATTTCGAATGGAGTGGTTAATGTAGATAAAAATAGAAATTGCAACCAGTAAAATAATGCCAGCAAAAATTAAGCCCGATATTTTGGCTTTTTCTAGCATCGAAAACTCATATGTCTCCAAAGTTTCTGTTAGCATTTTCACCAGCTCTTCAATTTTAAAATAACTTTCTGTTGCCTTTGCATTGAGCTCTGTTAATTTTTTGCCATCAATAGATTCTTTAAACTCATTGCTCAAGATGGCAGTTTTATAGTGTTTCAAGATATCAAAACGTAAAGAACTTGCCGTATGATATTTTTCTATCTCTTGATATGCTACTTCCAGTAAATCCTGGCTCTCTTTCGTTTTTAAAGCAGGGCGAAGCTCAACAATAAGTTTTGAGATCATGTTATACGATGTAAAATAATTTTCAAGGATACGCTGATCAAAAAAGAGTTGGTACCCTCTAGTATGCACACCAAGCTGTGAGCTTAATGAACGTATATATCCTGCATTTTTGATTTGCACAGCCGCATTTCTTGCATCATTTGTATTTGCAGTAAGTAAATATCCTAGGCTACCAATAGCTAGAAGGAAAACAAAAAGTAAAAACAGTAATTTTGCGCGAATTGTTTGCAACATAAAAATCCTTTCTTAAGCGTCAATTTCTTATTTGAATACACATGTAAGATAAATCCAATTTATAAATAAATCTTATACAGTGCATTCTACAGATCGCTTTGGATTTTGATGGTCATGTGAGGGGACTTACGATGTGACTTTAATATGACTTTCGTATGTTATAATTTAACCTTTTCCTCATATAATTACCTCTCTATTTTGCCTTTAAGGACTTCAATTGAATAGTAGCCTTTTGGTTTTAAAAAGCAAGCGCATTTTGTTTGTAGAAGATGACGCTATGACACGAATACAAATTTCGAATACTTTAAAAATGATATTTAAAGAAGTGTATTGTGCTAAAGATGGCGAAGAAGCATTTAGCATTTACGAAGATGAATCTCCAGATATCATCTTAACCGATATACAAATGCCAAGAAAAGATGGTATCAAATTAACACGCCAAATTAGAAATATTGATTACAACATTCCTATTATTATTTTGACGAGTTTTGATGATAAAAATATACTTCTTAGTGCGGCAAATTTAGCGGTTGATGGTTATCTTGTAAAGCCTATTGAGTTTACAGATTTAGTGAAAATGCTTATAAAAGCGATTCAAAGAGCGCAAAAATCACCCAATCTTATTACACTAAATAACAATTTAATTTTTAATTGTGGGACCAAAGAGTTTTATCATCATAATCAGCTTAAAACGTTGGGACATAAAGAACTTGAATTGATTGAATTACTTTTAGCAAATCATCATAAGACTATTTCTAAAGAGATTATTGAAGCAGAACTGTGGAATTATGACTTACCTTGTAGTTCTGCTGTTAAAAACCTTGTATTAAGAATACGAAAAAAGCTAGGCAATAATGTTATATTGTCAATAAAAGGGGTTGGTTATCGTATTAATATTGATACTGCTGGAAGGAAAGAACATCAAGGAGGTAGGGATATAGCGTCACTATTAACTCTGGGATAAAATAAAATGAAGTATTTTATTTTGATCTTTCTCCTCTTTGTATCTTCTTCTTTTGCGATTGAATCGCTACGTATTTTTTCTTCTTTTGATTCTATTGTTGTGCTTGATGATGTCAAAATATATAAAGATACAAAACACACAACATACGAAGATGCTTATATTTTATTGAAAAATAATCAATTTGAAGCTTTTCCAAAAGAAGTGAGAAGTTTAGGTATCAGTAATGCGGCATATTGGGTTGCAATAAAATTAAAAAACAACGAACATAATAGGCATTTTATAGAATTTCAATACGATCAACTTTCTCATATTGAATGCTTCATATTAAAGGGAAATAACCTTTTACATTCCACGACGAATGGCAATCAAATTCGTATTAAAGACAGAGAAATAGAGCATCTTTTTGTTCGATTTCAACTGCTTGATTATAATGAACCATTGATTTATCTTTTTAAAATTACATCGGATAGACCACTTATCATTGCGATGAATATTGGAACGAAATCAGAACTTGACTATGACAAGTTAGGTACCATTATTCTTATTACTCTTTTTTCAGGTTGTTTATTCCTTCTAACACTGTTTAATTCTATGCTTTATCTTGTATTTAAAACGAAAGAATATGTGTATTATGTAATGTATTTAATTAATTTTTGGATTTTTATTATGTATATACATAACTACTTTTTTTTCTTAACCCAAGAGTTTTTATGGATAAATTATTTTATTCGCGTTATTAGTGCACAAGGTTTTCATATTGCACTTCTGTTCTTTACTATTTATTTTTTAGAGGTTCATAGATTTTCTCTTTTGTTAGAAAAGGTAACATATGCTGTTTGTATATTGGTATGCTTATCACTTCTTTTTATTGGTATGCAAAATTCTTTGCAAATCATTGCCTTTATTACAGGAATTTTAACTCCTTTATATTGCATTATGCTTGCAATAGTTGCATGGTATAAGAATATAAAGTTCGCAGGGCTTTATCTGTTAGGGTTATGTGGATTTTACATAGGTTCTCTTTTGTTTTGGTTAATGCAAATAGGGATTATTGATGTTGTTAGTATTGGTAAAAATATTTTATTGCTTGGTAGTATGTGGGAAATGATTATTTTCACATGTATGTTAATTTTCAAAATTAGGTTGATTAAAATGGAGCATAATCTTATGAAATTTCATGTACAAGAGGCTGAAAAAGAGCGTTTATATCAATCAAAATATACATCTATTGGCAGAACCATAGGCAATATTGCGCATCAATGGAAACAACCTTTAAATGCATTAGGCGCAATTTTGACTAACATGAAAGGAGTGCTTATATTGGACCCAAAAGTGAAAAAAAAAGCGTTAATTCACTCTGTTGATATGAGTTTTGAAATTTTAAAACATCTTTCTGAAACCATCGATACATTTTATAGTTTTTTGCTCAAACCATACACCCATAAAAGTCAGTTTTATGTCGAAGAGGAGTTGGCTGCAATTAAAAAAATATTGGATTTTTCTTTTAAAAATGCTGGCATTCAAATACGCTTCCACTATACTGTAAACTCCTGTATAGAAGGAAATCCAAATGAATTTATACAATGCGTATTAAACATTGTCTTAAATGCTAAAGATCAGTTTGAAAATGCATCTTATACCGAAGCACTTATTGATATTTATGTATATGAAATGCACGATATGTGTGTTATTTCGATTCAAGATAACGCAGGAGGTATTTGTATTGAGCCTATCGAAAAAATTTTTGATTTGAATATAACATCCAAGAATAATAGCGCTGGAGTTGGATTGTTCATTTGCAAAGATATCGTTGAAAATCGCTTTCATGGAAAAATTGAAGTACAAAATAAAGATGATGGAGCCTGCTTTAACATCTTTATCCCTCTTTCTAATTCTCAAATTTAATAGAACTCCTTTATTGTTAGCTTAATAATAATGTTAAGTTTTTGTACTTTTTTTGCAATTGCTATTCCCTCCAATGTATTAAATAGCCTTTATTTAGGCTTTTCTACAAACCTTCAGTATAAGAAGTAACAATCTTTATCTCAAAAGTACAAAATTCTTCATATCTCACATTAAATATCACAGTTAGTTATTAAAATTAAGTCAGAAATAAAAAACCATTTCAAAAAGGAGTTACACAATGAGTCAAGAGACTATGTCCAGAAGGGATGCTCTAAAATTCGGTATGATGGGTGCTGGCGCAGCAATGCTTGCTGCATCAAATGCAATGGCAGCAGCCCCAACAGAAAAAGATGTTAAATTTGATGAAGAGTATGATGTTATCGTTATTGGTTCAGGTTTTGCGGGTCTTGCGGCAGCAGCAAAAGCGGCTGAAAGAGGCTATAAAGTACTTATTTTAGAAAAAATGGGTCGTGTGGGTGGTAACTCTGCTATTAATGGTGGTGCTTTCGCTGTTCCAATGAATAAAGATCAAAAACAATTTGGCATCCAAGACTCTAAAGAACTCTTTATTAAAGATGCACTCAAAGCAGGTCTTGGTATTAACCACGTTGAGATGTTAGAGTTGATCGCAGATCGTGCGCAAGAAGTATTTGATTTTACCGTAAAATGCGGTGCAAAATACCAAACAGGTAAAAAACCAACCCATTTTGGTGGTCACTCAGTTCCTAGAACGATTGTTACTGAAAACATGAGTGGTTCTGCGATCATTCAACCTATGGCTGCTTTTGTTGAGAAACTTCCAGGTTGTAAACTGGTAACCCGTGCAAAAATGGATGATTTTGTTATGAGTAATGATGGTACAACGGTTCTTGGTGTTACTGCTCGTATTAACTACCGTTTTGACAATAAACTTCATAGTGATGACCGCGATAATAAATCAGGCGAGAAAAAAGTGTACCGCGCGAAAAAAGGTGTTGTTTTAGCGAGTGGTGGTTTCTCTATGGATAAAGATTTTAGACAAATTCAAGATCCACGTATGACACCAGATATGGACGCAACAAATCACGATGGTGCAACAGCAGGTGCGCTTTTAAAAGCGTTCCAAATTGGAGCACTTCCAGTACATATTAGCTGGATTCAAGAAGGTCCATGGGCAAGCCCAGATGAGAGAGGTTTTGGTGTAGCACCACTTCTAACACAACAAGGTTTATTTGTAAAAGGTATCGCTGTTGATATTAGAAACGGTAAACGTTTTATGAATGAAATGGCAGATAGAAAAACAAGAGCGGATGCTGAATATGTAATTCTTAGAGAAGCTCCAAAAGCATACCCAGTTGCTATTGGTACGTACAATACATTTGATGAGCAAATCTTTGCAGCGATTGACAAAGGTCTTCAAGGTGGCGTTATGAAAAAATTCGATACCATCGATGCTTTGGCTGCAAATTACAAAATTCCAGCAGATGCCCTTAAAGCAACCATTGCAAAATACAATGAAGATGCTAAAAACGGTGTAGTAGATGAATTCAAAAAACAATCACTTGGCGATATGAAAGGTAAAGAGTGTATTGAAATGAAAGGACCTTTCTACGCAATTCGTCTATGTCCAAAACCTCACCATACCATGGGTGGTGTAAAAATCAATACAAAAGCACAAGTTATCTCTGCTAATACCAACAAACCAATCCCAGGTCTTTTTGCTGCAGGTGAAGTTACAGGTGGTACACATGGAGCGAGTCGTTTAGGTAGTTGTGCGATCGCTGACTGTTTAGTATGTGGTTTTGTTGCAGGAGAAAACATCTAATCATGCGTAGCAAAAAAACTCTTTTAGCATTAGGGTTTTTTCTTCTTCTTGGTGTGGCGTCTTTAGTGGGGAGTGAAGTGAAAGCTTCCTCTCCTCAGATGAACATCACTCCTGAAATGAAAGAAAAATTCCCTATAAAGCCTCATCATGCCAAGTTATCGTTTAAATGTACGGATTGTCATGAAGGTCAAGGGGATGACCCAGAAAATTTTAAAGCGATTGAAGATAAAGGGTGTTTGTCTTGCCATAAAACAAAACAGTATTTGGCAGATAGACTGAAATTTATGGATGCGTTGCATACCAATCCACATAACTCTATCCACGATGGACCAAAACTCTATTGTGATGAGTGTCATTTTGAACATAAAAAGTCTGACAATATGTGCTTAAGCTGTCACAGCAACGATGTAAAACTTTGGATGAGGGAGACACCATGATGAAAAAACTATTTCTCCTCATCAAAAGCAACATTTTGCTCACAGCATTAGTAGGCGTTTTTATTGGATTATTGTGTTCATGGATTCTTTATGAAGGTCTTCATAGAACCAGTGATGATAGATTTTGTATCGTTTGTCATGAAATGAAACCTATGGTTGCGGCATACCACAATGATGTACACGGTGGAAATGGCAAAGTTGGCATTAAAGTGACGTGTGTTACTTGTCACTTACCACATGACAATGTCTTTGCGTATATCTTAACAAAAGCACGCAATGGTGTTATGGAAGGAGCTATTCACTTCTTTGGTAACCCAGATAACATTGATTGGCAAGCCAATCGCGCCAATCGTGCGCACTTTGTTAAAGATGAAGCTTGCTTTGGTTGTCATACCAACTATAAAATCAATGAAGCTATCAGTGAGCAAGGTCGTAAAATGCATGCACATTACGACAGCTTAAAAGAGACAGCAAACGAGATTAGCTGTGCTTCATGTCACGTAGAAGTAGGGCACAAAGGACTTAGAAGTATGCTCAATTACTATAAGCCTGAGTACAGTTACTACAAAGGCAAGTTAGATAAGAAAAAAGAAGAGGCTGAGAAAAAATTGGCCGAAGAGATGAAAAAATAGCCTTAGTTATTCATGTGATGAATAAGATAGAAGAGTTGAGTGTTCTTTCTTGGGCACTTAACTCTTAAAAAAGGAGAGAAAATGAGATTTGTTAAACTTAGCTTGGCGGCAGTTTTAGTTGCAGGAATGACATCGAGTTCATTTGCTGCAGATACACTTGCAGATGCATTTAAAAATGGTAAAGTGAATGGAACGTTAAAAGCGTGGTATTGGGATAGAACGGATGAAGGAAACTTCGGAGGTGGCGCGTATCATAATGAAAACATCCTAAACTTGGGTATTGAATTAGGATATGTTTCAGATTCATTCTATGGTTTTAGAACAGGTTTTACATTCCAAGGAAGTGCGACTCCTTTTGCTGAAGAAAATGCGAAAAAACTTTTCAATAAAGAAGAATCAGGACAAGGTACAGTACTTTCAGAAGCGTACTTAGCGTATAAAATTGGCAAAACAGACATTAAAGTAGGTCGTCAATACATTACAACGCCTCTTATCTCTGGAAATCCTACACGTTTCTTTAGAGAGTCTTTTGAAGGTGCTGCAATTTCCAACATGGACATTCCTCAAACAACAGTCTATGCAAACTATATTGATAAATTCCAAGGTAGAACAGGTGATGTTTACAATGGCAATTCTGTTGCAACATGGTCGTATGATGCACCAAAATTTATCAAACAAATTATCGTAGCAGGTGCAGGTCCAACTGCGTATGAATTTGATGGTGCTTACTCTTTAGGTGCGATTAATACCTCCATTCCAAATCTTAAGTTAACCGCACAATATGCACAAGCAAATGATGTTCATATGAAAGCTGCTATTGGTGCGTATGGACTTACTATAGATAAAACAGATAACATCGCATTTTTCTATACAGAAGCAAATTATGTTCTGCCTGTAAGCAACTTCAAACTCAATTTTGATATCAATTATAGAGGCTCACGTGCAGGAAGTGAATTAGATGCAGCGCATATTGATGGTAATATGCTTGGGCTTCGTGCAGGTTTCTCTGAACTTTATGGATTTGGCGCAACGATTGCCTATACAACAGTCAGCGATGATGATGATGCACTGCTTGGACTTGGTAATGGACCATTCTGTTATACCATGCTTTCCATTCGTGGTCCTTTAGTATTTAATAGCTTTGCAGGAATGGATACCTATAGATTTGGTGCGACTTATGATTTCTCAAAAGTGGGTATTACTGGACTTACCTCTGAGTTGGCATATGTTACTGCTTCTCAAGATGCTCCATCAGCTGCTACGATTACGACAAGAGCAGGGTATAAAGCAGACATTGAAGGCTACTCAGCAAAACTTAGTTATGCGGTACCTTATCTTAAAGGCTTAACAACTGACGTGACATATGTTACATTTGAAAAAGAAGTCACGACGTCAGCAAATGTTGTAACCAAACTCGATACAGATGAGTTATGGTTTAACGTTAACTATAAATTCTAAGATCTAAATTATGAGGGCTTTATGATACATATAAAGCCCTATTTTAGGGTGTACACTAAAAATGCTAAGAAACAATAAATGAAAATTTTTATCCTTGCTATAAAGAGCGAGCCATACGATGAATGCGTTATAGAATCGTGTAGGTGTTCTTTAAAAATTGAAATGCGTGATGCTATTTTTTCTGCTAACAACTACATCTTACGTAATAAACTTTACATCCCATGCGAGATTATTTTATGATTGGAATGATGGTTGAAAGAATCACATATGTTCAAGAAACACGTATAAAAAATTGATTTTGAGGCTTTATACTTACATTATTATTGTACTTTTAGTTTTATAGTGCTAAACTGACAAATATATAAAGAAAAAAAATTAAATTGGCTGTCCAAGAAATAACGAAAAAGGAGTAACGTGAAAGTTTTTCTTCTTGAACCAGATGGAGAGTTAGCCGATAGTATGGATGTATATTTAAATAGTTTACGTCTCAAAATGAAAATAAAAAAAGTGAAAAACGAAGAAGCTCTCTTTGCCGAAGATGTTTCACTTTTGCCTACTTATGCTCTATTTATCCTCAATCTTAAAAATCCTGTAGATCCAACGATAATGCATTATTTACGAGAACATGGGGTGGATGTACCGATCTTACTGATTATTGAACCCACTTTTGATACTAAAGATTTTAAAACACTCTACTATCTTTCTTATGATGACATGATAGTAAAGCCCTTTACACCGCAAGAAATTGCGTTTAGAATTTATAAACTGTGCGATATTTGGAATGACGATACATTCTTTGTAACCAAAGATGTCTATTTTGATTTTAAACATGCAAAGTTTGTAAATCGCGATGAAGAGGTTATTTTAGGGAGAAAAGAGGCATTATTGCTCAAATTACTCTTTATGAAGTCTCATCATGTTGTCTCTTCTCATGAAATCGAGTACTATGTTTATCAAGATGAGGCAGTAAGTGAAGAGCGCATTAGATCTTTAATCAGGCAGTTACGTGCTAAATTATTGCCTTTTCATTTTATTGAAACGGTTAAAGGGGAGGGCTATAAAATCATCGATACAAAGATAGAAGAGCCTTCTTCCGTTAAAGAAGTAAGCCGTAGTGCCATCATGAGTGGTTTATGCTTACCATGGTTACCATTAGCGGATTGTAGTCTTTTCCTATTATGATCCAGCAATAAAACACTTCTTACTTTCAAATATGCCTTTTTTAGGGCATATTTGAAATATCAAACGCTTCCTTTCTTCATTTTCAATGTATGTTGAAAACAGTATTTTTTGTGACAAAAACTGTGACATCTTTTCGTTAAAATGATTCATCTTTTAATAAAGTTAGAAGTGATAAAAATTGCACTTAAAATTATTTGGAAATCTTAGAAAATAAAATTTTTTTGCCTTTTTTTGAAAAGATTTTTATCGGTTATTTATTCTCAAAGATACGTTAAATAGAGGCTAAAGTGTGTATAAATCTTTTTTCACAAGCAAGAATGAGTAGTTTGTGCCTTATAATCCTCATGTTGTCTTGTAGTTGAAAAAAGAATATGATACAATGAGTTCAAAGAGCAGATATAGCCGTCTCGCTTTTAGATCCAACGAAGGAGGAGATCATGAATCTCGCAAAAATATTATCTTTGGTGGTCATTAGTCTTCCAGTAGTTGCTTTTTCCTTAACATTAGAGGAAGGCGCAAAAACAATTCTCTCCTCAAGTCCAAAAGTGAAAGAGAGCGTGGAGAATTTTAATGGTGTGAAAAAAGAGTACAACATTGCAGAGAATGGGTATCTTCCAACACTGGATTTAGTAAGTTCGTACGGGCACGAGACTATTAAAGAGCCAGGTTCAACGAAGATCTCTAGTACGATGGATGAAACGTCCTTAGTTTTAAATCAAAATCTTTTTAATGGTTTTGCAACTGAGAATGCTATTAAACAACAAAAAAGTAGGCTTGAGGCAGCATCATATGGTGTTACTGAAAAAGCAGATAGAACATTACTTTCTTTTGCTAATGCCTATATTATGCTGTTAAAACATAAAGAATTGCTCGCTTTAGCGCAGGAAAATGTTAAAACACATGAAGAGATTTATAAACAGATCAAAGAGCGTTCGGATTCTGGTTTTGGACGTCTTTCTGAAACCCAACAAGCAGGAAGTAGATTTACTCTTGCTAGATCCAATCTTATAGCACAAGAGAATAACTACAGAGATGCGATTTCGACATTTGAAAAGCTTTATGGTCAAAAAGTAGATGCAGATGAGTTGATCAAACCAGACTTTACATCAGTCATCCCTGCAAATTTTGAGAAAATTAATGAAAAAAGCTTTACATGTAATCCTTCCATTAAGGTTCAAGAAGCGAATGTAAGACTTGCAAGTGCTTTGTACGAAGGGTCTAAAGCTGCTTTTTATCCAAAAGTTGACTTTGAAGTTGCTGGAACTGTTGGTCATGACATCGATGGACTTGATGGACGTAAAGAGAGCACATCGGCACTGTTAAAGCTTCGTTATAACCTTTATAACAAAGGTGCTGACATGCTTAACAAAGAGAAATATGCCATCTTGATGATTAAAGAGAAAGAGACATTAGGAACATTAGAGCGTGATCTCAAAGAGAGTGTTAAATTTTCATGGGAGAGTTATGAATCAACTCAAAAACGTATTGCGTTCCTAAAAGAGCATAGAGATTTCAGTAAAGAGACTCTTACTGCATATCAACAAGAGTTTGCGATCGGTAAGCGCGATCTTATCAACCTTTTGGATGCTGAGGGTGAGTACTACTCTGCTAGACAAGCTTTAGCAGAAGCAGAAGCAACTCTGATGTATGCTAGATACAGACTTTTAGATAACATGGGTGTTATTACAGATTACTTTGAACCATCTTTTGCTCAAATGTATGATGTTCAGTCATGTTCTCATAGAAGCGTTTCATTTTAAATGAGCTATGGCTAGAGCCATACTAAAATAGATGCGCCAAAAGCTCTTCTTACTCATAGCGTTAGTCGTTGTCTTAACGCTGTATGCGGGGCAAGAGTTTTTTACGCAAGAAGTACTAAAAAAAGTAGAAGTAAAATACGGAGGACAAGCGAAGCGAAGAGTTGAAGCCCTTAATGGGCTGATGCTGTCGCTTCAAGCCTCCCCAGAGCCTGAGAAGCTTGAGAAGGTCAATAATTTCTTTAATCAGATGCGTTTTGCCTCTGATGAAGAAGTGTGGCATCAAAAAGATTATTGGGCGACACGTATGGAATTTATCGGTAAAGGTGCAGGAGATTGTGAGGACTTTGTGATAGCTAAGTACTTTACATTAAAGCAGCTGGGAATTTCCACGAATAAGCTTTTTTTTACGTACGTTAAAGCTGTCAAATACCAACAAGCGCATATGGTGTTGACCTATTTTGAAACACCAACTTCTGTTCCTCTTGTTCTTGATAATATCAATTTTAAGATTCTACCAGCAACGCAAAGGAGCGATTTGATCCCCGTTTATAGTTTTAACGGCGATGCCCTATACCTTGCTAAACAACAGGGGTTAGGACAAATTGTACCTTCGGGAATGGAAAAAAATAAAAAATGGTTTGAGTTGGTAGATAAGATAAGGAGAGAAGGGTTATGACACTTTTTAAGCAGATCATTATTGTTTTATCTATATTTCAAACATTGATTTTTGGTGCTGTGATGTGGTTTAACTTTAACAGCTCAAATGAATATGTGAAACAACAAGCTTATACAGATGCATTGCATACTGCAAATTCGCTTGGCTTGTCTATTAGTTCTATTGCCACAGAAGAAGACACCTCTATGGCTGAAACGATGATTAATTCAGTGTTCGATAGTGGTTATTATGAAAAAATTATCCTCGAAAATATGAATAAAGAAGTTTTGGTAGATAAGATTCAAAAGGTCATTGTTGCAGATGTGCCTGATTGGTTTGTGAAGTATATCAAAGTAGAAACACCTATAGCGACATCTCAAATTATGCTTGGTTGGACGCCTTATGGCATTCTTTCCGTACAACTCAATAGCGGGCATGCGTATCGTCAGTTATGGACGATTTTTAAAGAAGTGCTTGCTGTCTTTATTGTTGTTTCTATCATTGGATTTTTCTGTTTACAGTTGATTTTAACCATTGTCCTAAAACCACTCAAACGTGTGAAAGAACAAGCTGAAGCTATTTTGGAGAGCGATTTTATTATTCAGCGCGATATTCCTTTTACGGAAGAGCTTAAAAATGTTGTTTTTGCTATGAACAGTATGGTGAAAAAAGTCAAAGAAATTTTTGAAAAAGAGGCTGAGGCTGTTCGTCTCTACCATGAACTTCTATACCAAGACACAGTTACTAAAATGTATAACCGTCGTTATTTCAACATCAAATTACAAGAGTATCTCTCCAGTGAAGCGAAAAATGCGCAAGGTGCTCTTATTTTAGTCTCATTAAATGATTTTGAACGACTCAAAAGTGAGCTTGGGTATCAAAAGAGTGAAGCGTTTATCAAAGATATGGCTGCGTGCATTACGACGGCTATTCATAATCAAAAAGAGTATGTCAGCGCAAAACTCAATGATACTGATTTTGCTATTTTGGCTCCTGCTTCGTCACAAGCATCGTTTGATCTGTTGTGTGAAGAGATCAATACGATGGTGAAAAATCTAACAAAACATTATGAGCTCAATGAAAAAGAGCACTTTATAAACATTGGTTATGCCAAATACTACGCAAAATCAGACTCCAAAGAGCTCTTCTCAAAAGCAGATTTTGCACTCTCTTCATCTAAGGCTAAGGGTGCATTTAGCATTAACAGCTTTATCGAAGAAACAGGTGAGAACCAACTTCTTCTTGGCAAAGAAGCATGGACGCAAGAGCTTAAAAGTGCTATGGATCAAAAACGATTTAAACTTGCGTATCAAAATGTTGTTGCGATCAATAACGTTTCTGACGTTTTCCAGAGTGAATTTTTCCTAAGACTGCAAGATTACAATGGGCATCTCCATAATGCTGGGTATTTTATGCCAATGGTTATGGAATTAAAGCTCGGTGCGCTTTTAGATCATTATGTGATTGCAAGAAGTATTGAAGTGTTAAAAGAGCAATTGTTTACTTCAAAATCAATCTGTATTAACCTTGGTAAAGATATTTTCATGCAAAGCAATGATTGGGCATGGTTGGAAGACAGTGTTGAAAGCTTTAAAAAAGTTGGGCTTGAAGAGCTCTATTTTGAGATGCCAAGTTCTGTAGATATGCCGATTGAAATTCTAGTCAAATTTTCTAAATACTTACGTAATTTTGGCTATGGATTTGGTATTGATAATTTTGCGATCAACAGTGAGAGTCTTCTTGCTATTCAGCACATTAATCCAGATTACATCAAAATTCAAGCCTCTTATATGATTGATCTTTTTGGTGAAACTGGCTTAGATGCTCCAAATCGAAGTCTTGGCATTATCACCGATAGTATGGAAATTAAAGTGATTGCAACCAATGTTGAAAACAATGAGCAACGAGACAAATTGCAAAAAATGGGTATTAAGTATATCCAAGGCAGTTTTATTGCAGAACCTAAAATTATAGGATAGTTATGGAATCACAAGTCGAAGTTAAACCTACCTATAAACTCGATCCATTATTGTCGTGTTTAGTTCTTTTTACTAAACTCTACAATGTCCCTTATAGCGCAGAAGCGCTCATGGCAGGCTTGCCTATTGAAAATGGATTTAGTTCTGTGGAACTTTTTTCTCTTAAAGGTGGCTCCAAATCACTTTTCTCACGTGCAGCAAAGCGTGCAGGATTTCTTACAAAGTTGGTACAAAAAGATCTCTCCGATCTTTCTCCATTGATTTTACCTTGTATATTGCTTCTGAAAAATCGTGGAGCTGTTATTTTAGAGAGTTTTGATGAATCACATAAAAAAGCAAAGATTATTCATCCCGATATGGGAGAGGGCGAAAATTGGGTTAATGTAGAGACATTAGAGCAAGAGTATTTAGGATTTTGTTTTCTCCTTAAAAAAGAGTTTATGTCTCAAGAAGGTAGAGATAAGGTTTTAGAAAATGCCGGAAGCAATTGGTTCTGGGGAACATTGGTGCGTTCTAAACAGATCTATTTTGATGTTATTTTGGCTTCATTTGTGGTAAATCTTTTTGTCTTAGCCAGTCCACTGTTTACGATGAATGTTTACGATAGAGTCATCCCAAATAATGCAACAGAGACATTGTGGGTACTCTCTTTAGGTCTATTTGTTGTGTATATTTTAGACATTGTTTTAAAATTTGTGCGTTCTTACTTTCTTGAAATTGCAGGCAAAAAAAGTGATGTCATTATGTCATCTATCCTCTTTGAAAAAGTAATGGACCTCAAGATGGCGGCACGACCAAAATCTGTTGGTGCCTTCGCAAGCAATTTGCGTGATTTTGACGCTATACGCAACTTCTTTACATCCTCAACGTTAACAGCTTTGATTGACTTGCCTTTTGCACTGATGTTTTTAGTGGTGATCCACTTTATTGCTGGCAATTTAATGTTTGTACCTCTTGTCTTAACATGGATTATTTTACTCTATACCTTTATGGTCAAAAACCCATTACAGCAAAGTATCCAAAGTACCTATGCAGCTTCTGCTATAAAAAATGGTATTTTGATAGAGAGCCTGAATGCCATCGAGACGATTAAAACACTCTCAGCTGGTGGACATGCTCAGTGGAAGTGGGAAGAGGCCAGTGGTGAGATTGCTAATCGTGGTCTAAAATCTAAAGTTTTATCGAACTCTATTACGACTATTACCTCTTTTTTAGTTCAGCTCAATACCGTCATTGTCATTTTAATCGGTGTCTATATGATCAAAGAGGTTGAATTGACCATGGGTGGGCTTATTGCCGCTGTGATTTTATCTTCACGTGCGATTGCTCCTATGGGACAGGTTGCTGCACTCATTGCCAATTTTGAGCAGACACGTACGGCATACAGAGCACTTGATAACATTATGCAACTTCCCGTTGAGAGACCTGAGGGCAAAAAATTCGTCAGACGTGAACGCTTTACAGGACGTATCGAGTTTAAAAATGTCTCTTTTTCGTATCCTGAGAGCAATAAACATGCTTTGGAAAATATCTCGTTTAAAATCAATGCGGGAGAAAAAGTGGGTATCTTAGGACGTAATGGCTCAGGTAAAACAACTGTTGAAAAACTCATTTTAGGGCTTTATGCACCCGATAGCGGTTCTGTTTTAATTGATGGGATTGATATCAATCAGATTGATCCTGTTGATTTGCGTAAAAATATCGGTTATGTACCACAAGACGTAGTGTTATTTCATGGTACAGTACGTGAAAACATCGTCTATAAAGCGCCTTATGTGGATGATGAGACTATCTTAAAAGCAGCAAAAATTGGTGGTGTTGATGAGTTTGTCGATGGACATCCTTTAGGATTTGATATGCCAGTTTTGGAAAGAGGAGATGGTGTCTCAGGAGGACAGAGACAAAGTATCGCCATTGCAAGAGCATTTTTAGTGAATGCGCCTATAATGCTTTTAGATGAACCAACCAATTCATTGGATAACACTTCTGAGGGACGCATAAAACACCTTTTACACGAAGCAATTAAAGATAAAACCACT
>Ga0302250_1000929_pt1 | contig 24240 bp, 27 predicted proteins | sample AAG_RA_Asp_MG_FD_193536 | JGI IMG/M metagenome (GOLD analysis project Ga0302250, IMG submission 193536) | Enriched activated sludge microbial communities from anaerobic digester in WTTP, New Holstein, Wisconsin, United States - AAG_RA_Asp | ecosystem: Engineered > Bioreactor > Anaerobic >... | reverse complement strand
ATCAAGCCGGCAGTAGTAGAGCCATCCTCAGAAAGCAGGTTGGGGTCGAAAAACAGCTCTTCTGCACCGTCTTTTTTGCGGCGATAGGTTACCCATTGGTTCTGTAGACCGTTGTTTTTGGCATAATAATACCACTTACCATGCTTAATCGGAACGCTTTGTTTGGGATAGTCATTCAGTTCCTTCAGCCTGGCCAGAAACTGCTTGCGAAAAGGATATTCATTCAAGATCACTTCTGTAAGAGCTTGCTGTTCTTTCACCCAGGCAAGGGTTTCTTTACTGTTATCGTCCTCCAGCCAGCGATAGGGATCGGCAATCCGCTTGCCGAAAAGCTCATCAATCGTGTTGTCCTTGCGAGTAATGGGGTATTTCATCGGTTCCTCCATACAGCAAAAAATCTTTCTGATACTTTTAGATAATCTCTTCTATTCTGTCAATAACAATCGCTTTTTTGTTGGAATCAGTGATTATCCCGTTGAATAACCCAGCTTAAACCTGTTCCAGCAGGTTTTTTATCGTTTCCCGATAGCTATCGAAAGCGTTTCTGCCCTGGGGAGTAAGCTGGATCAGGGTATGCGGAATGCGGTTCACGAATTCCTTGATGATCTCGATATAGCCGCTTTGTTCCAGCTTTTGAAGGTGGACTGAGAGATTTCCCTTGGTAAGTCCAGTTTTATGGACGAGGTAAACGAAATCGGCTTTCTCTACTACATATAGGTACAGCATGATGTTTAGCCTGGCCGGTTCATGGATGATCCGGTCGAGTTCTTCCAGGTTTATTTCGGGGGTCGTATCCATTTCTTTATTCATCTTGCAGCACCGGATATTTTCTCAGGAAGGAGATCAGGCTAATGCTGCCATAGAGGATGTGGGCTGCCCCAAACGTCAGAACGATCCAATGTACGGTATGCCGGCCAGGTTTGAACACCAGGATGGCCAGGATGAAAACCGCGATCAGGATGGCATACCAGATAACCAGGGTGTGCTTGTTCTTCAGCACAAACGCGATTGAGAGAGCGATGATCATGAAAGCAACGGCGATCATAATCAGGTAGTGCAACTGAGCTGGTTGTTTAGCTGTTTGTGGCATTCCGCGGAAGATGAAAAAAGCCAGCAATCCCGCCACCAATATGGAGAGAACCAGCCAGATACCCAAAAGCCTGTTTCTACGGCTTTCCTTGATTTGGGCATAACCGATGCGGGGATAGGTGAACCTTTTTCGCAACGCTCTGATAGCCAAAGGGATAAAGGGAACGAAAACCGGGAAAATACTGCTATTGCCATCCAGCATCGAAAGCATGGCAAAAACCAAAAAAGTACCCACCACGATCTGGGGAATGCCGTCGCGATGGGTTTGTTCCTGAACTACTTCACGTTCAATACGGGCGATCGGATCTTGTTTCATGTTGTCTCCTTAACTTGCAGACTGGTTTATGATACAAACCTGTTGGCGATACCAAAACAGTCAAGTGATTTATGATACCTGGGGAATAATTCTATCTAAACTGACGTCCCGCTGGGACTCAATAACGTTTTTGGGGATCGTATGGCTATCTAAACTGGCGTCCTGTAAAGAGTCACCCAAATCTGCAAATGGGCGTCGGTGTGACAAGTGGGGATAAGGCTTTTATTGGTGGGGAGTTATAGCGGACTGGTTTTAGACTGTGTCACAGCGACGTTTGGACGTTTCTGGACTATTTTGATCACCATTTCTGCAAATATGCGCCGATTTTGGACTGCTTTCGGATATTCCTGTTATTCAAGTGTTTACTGCGTTTCAGCAAAGCTGCAGGTGGACAGCAAGAGTGCCGATCAGAAAAACGTCACTCGTCTGATCACCGTCCAATATCAGAGGTTTAAAGTCCATATTGAGAGGTTCGAGTACCAGCGCAGCCCTTTTGTGATCTAGCTTTACCCGTTTCAGAGTGATGCCTCCATCCACCCTGACGGCACAGATCTTGCCATTGGCATTATCCCAGTCTATAGTCTTGTAGATCAGCACTATATCCGCATTCTTGATTTGCGGTGCCATGCTGTCCCCGTTAACCAGGAAGGCCATGTAGTTGGCTGCGCCACTGGGAATGTAACTATCCGGTATTTCAATCTGTTTGCGAGAGTCTCGATCATCGATGGCCTCCATAGGGGGTCCGGCGGAAATTTCCGCCAGAATTGGGAAAACTGAAGAGCGAATGTAAGTATCTCCAAACTCATCGATTAACAACTGCCTGCCACCTACGATCTGATAGCGCTGGTTACGCCGGATGGCGGTATCCTGCTCCCAGGGGCCCGGGGTCATCATCGGTCCTTCACCCCTTAAAACCCAGTTTATATTCACTTTTTCCTCTGCCAATTTGAGCAGAAAATCGGGGTCGGGGAGGCGTTCATTGGTCTTATATCTGATCACTGAGTTCTTGGAAACGCCAAATTTTTCGGCAAATTCCCACTGCTTCATATTCATCGATTTCATCAGGGTTTGGATGCGGTCGCCGATCGTCATTATGTTCATTCAATCCCCCTTAGGGCATATTTTATCATTGACAATTACCGTATGGGTATCATTATGTATCTGTGCGCAACGCTAAATAACCGCTGCGTTATGTCAAGACTAATTATTCATAGGGTGATTTCCCGGCGGAATATTCCGGCAGTGATCAAGGTTTGAAACCAAGTCCCAGAACTTGCAGAAAGGACTTCCCAAGTTATTGCTATTGTGTGCAGTAGCACCCCAATAACGAATGAGGGAGGCGCTTATGAAAGCGACTACTTACGAGCCTGGCAAGAGGGAGGCAAGAATGTCACAGTGTGACAAAAATCTTGCGGTGACCAGTGTCACACCGAAGCCCAAACGGGAGTCACAACATCTAAAGCTATTAACGAGAACGATTTTAAGGCATGTCACACCGAGCGATGGTGTGACAAACAGGAAATTGCTCGGTGTGACACGAAAAAGGGACAGATTTGTCACAGCGACGGTTATTCAGAGTGGAATCTATATAGCGAGACTAAGAATGAGCAACGAGACGATCAAGGCAATCTGGCTCACCATTGAAAGGGTGGCTGAACTGAAGGACTGTTCGAACCGGACGGTCTGGAGATACATAACCGGGCAACGGATGCTGACTCACAAGCAGTTGGTGAGGTCAGGGCGGCGTAAGGTATGCAAGACTTTTGTGCTGACGAACCCGGAGATCTATGATTTGGAGATCAGAGACTGCGAGGCCCGCGGTGTCACACCGAGCGAGTATCTGGAAACGCAGATCGAAGTGGATGGCAGAACGATCACCGGAGCCCTGGTGTATGGGTATGCTCCCGTGGATAGATCTGAGGATGGAGGGACGGATGAGCTTCTATAATGTCACATCATCCGAGTACAGCCAGTTCTACCATACCATTATAATGGGCAAGACAGCAGACCGGAAGACTGAGCTGGATGTGCAGACGACCACGCTGGTGCTTCCGGTGGAGTGTGCTGATACTCAAGATACAGATCTTATCGCTTGGGAGAATGAAAGCAGTATCGAGCAGCCGATCCCGGTCAAGGGGCCAGCCTTCAAAGAACGAAGGCCGGATGAGTTCATAGATCTGACTCCTCCCGAGTACATACCATATAAGTATGAGAACGAGGCCAGGCTCTACGGCCAGTTCTGCTCGACCGTGTTGTACCGCCTGGAGCAATGCAGTTCCAGGATTGAAGAGTGGAAGCTGATCACAGATGATTACAACCGCCAGGCCCTGATCCCGGACTTGTACAAAGCTGTGGGAGGCCGCAGTGAACGCTCACTCAGAGGCTGGCTGGAACGCTATCTGGAAAACAACCATGACATGTACTCCCTGCTGCATAAGGGCAAGAACCAGAGCCGGGGACGCAAGGTCACCTTTATTGAACAGAACTACCTGCTCAATCTGCTGCTGAATCCCAATAACATCAAGATCTCCACCGCAGTGGGAAGTTTGAAAGATGCAGCCCGCCGGGAACTCCTGGAATCGCCTTCCAGCGAACCAACCCTGCGCAGATGGTGCAAGGACTGGGAAGCCAACAACCAGCCGATCTGGGTGCAAGCCCGCAAGGGCAGCAAGGCAGTGGCAGAGACCATCGTGAAAACGATCATCCGGGATGCCAGTCTGCTCAATGTGGGAGATGTCTGGGTAGCCGACGGCCATAACCTCGCCTTTGATATCATGAATCCCAAGACCGGGAAAGCGCAGCGGATGACCATGATCATGGTCTTCGACTGGGCAAGCCGTTATCCGGTAGGCGCTACGCTGGCCTTTACCGAAGACAGCCACCATATCCAAGTAGCCTTCCGCAATGGCTTCCTGAACTGGGGAGCCCTGCCTGAAAAGGTCTATCTGGATAATGGAAAAGCCTTCAAAAGCAAGCTGTTCCATGAGAGCTGGGAGGATCACGATCTGGAACATGAACTCTGTGGGATCTTCCCCCGGCTGGGGATCAAGGCCGTGTTCGCCAAGAGCTATAATGCCAAAGCCAAGGTGATCGAGCGGTTCTTCAGGACCTTCCAGGATCAGTTTGAACGGTTCATCAGCAGCTTCCGGGGCTCATCCATAGCGGACAAACCCTCGACCCTGATGCGCAACGAGAAGTGGGCAAAGAAGCTGTATGAGGCGCATCCTCCCACAATCGAAGAGACGATGCAGATGATCGCCTACTATATCAGGCACATCTATGGCGAACATCCCCACTCGGGCTTGAATGGCAGGACACCCTGGCAGGTATTCAGTTCATCCACGCTGCCGGAAGGCCGCATCGTGGAACCTGGTAAACTCAACAACATGCTGCTCAGCGCAGAGCGTAAGCGTATCCGTAACAATGGCATCCGGCTCGATAATCTTCTCTACTGGAATGTTGAGCTGATGAACCACATCGGCAAAGACGTGATCATCCGCTACGATCTGGGCGAAGCAAGATGGATACTGGTCTACGATACCCATGACCGCTACCTCTGCCAGGCTGAACTGCGCCGAACCCAGCATCCCATGGTGCAACTGGCGGATGATGAAGCCACCTCTTTTAAGGAACTCAAGAAAGAATACAGCGAGATCAAGAAGCTGCAGAGACGCACAGAGCAGAGAACCAAGATGGTGGTACGGCAAGCCCAGATCGCAGTCGACCGGCTTATCCCACCTTTAAGATCAAGGTTATTGGAAGCCAATCCCATCTTCAAGCAGCCACCCATGATCGAAGCTCCCAAGCCCGGCAGGGACGAAGCTATCCACGAGATGGAAAAACAGATGCTCAAGAACCTACCCCAGCTTGAACCGATCGAGAAAGAAGCAGCAGCACAAGAACCCAAACATGACACTGAACCACTCGATAACGCAGTCAATAGTGACATCAAACCCAAGCCCAAGAGCTTTGAAGAGATGCTCAAGCGGGCCGGGATCAAATAAGGAGGAGAATGATGAAACAGAACAAACTTGTCCCGATCAACAATGTTATCGAAGCAGATGAATGCATCCGCTTCCTGATCAACCGGCCTAAGCTGGAGATGGTGGGACTGGGCATGCTCTATGGAGCACCCGGTCTCGGCAAGACCACTTATGCCCAAAGAATGGCTTATCAGCGCGGTTACATCTACCTGCGCCTGGAATCCACCACTACCCCCAAGGCTTTTATGGTGGCGATCTTAAGCGCACTGTACCGCAAGTTCCGCCTGGGAGCCCTCATCCCCACCGGAACGGCAAACAACCTCCTGCAGCTGGTGCTGCGCATCCTGGAAGATCATAAGGATACGGTGATCGTAATCGATGAGATCGACTATGCCTTCTCGCATGATAAGCTCCTGGGGGCGATCCGGGACATCGTGGATGTGACTCTGACCGTGGTGATCCTGGTGGGCATGCAGGGAGCCAGAGACCGCCTCTCGCAGATTAATGCTCACTACTTCGACCGCTGCAACTACTTCTATGAGTTCCAGTTCCTCAGCAGGCAGGATATAGCCCTGGTCGCCAAGGAAGTCATGGATATCGAGGTTACGGATGAGGTGGTGGAAAAGATCGATTTCAACAGTGGCGGGAACTTGCGTAAAGCCATGAAGGTGATGTATATCATCGAATCGATCTGCCAGGCCTGCCCGGATGCCGATATCTCAGGTATAGACTTCGGGAGAAAGATATGAGGGAGATCATCGAGAACTTCGTCTATCAGTATGATCGTCCCTTTACCGCTGAGGTGGTGGCGGAGATGACGGCACTGGAGATCGGCAAAGTAAAACCCATCATCAAGAGACTGCTTAAAGACGGAACCCTCAAGTACATCGATGCCAAAGAGGGCATCATGGTGCGTAACAACCGTTTCAATCCAGTACTATGCTATCAGCAGAAGGGCGGCTGGCGCTTTGACCCGGCTGCAGCGTCCGCTCTCCTGGATGTGATCGATCAAGGGCAGCACAAATCAATCAGATCAGTGGCCCTGGCCTGCGGACGCAGCAGGCAGTGGGCCTTTGTCTATATGGAAGCTCTAGCATCAATGGGGCTGCTCGGGATGCGGGACTATGTATATGTGGTACTGAGCAGAGATAACGTCTTTGATATCGGCAAGGTGATCAAGCCCGGCATCCTGGGTGAGATACGGCCCCAACTCAGTCCCGGGGAGAAGGAGAAACGAGCCATACAAGCCAAAATCAGGCACATGAACAAGCAGCAAAGCCATCTGCTGGAGCTGACCCGCAACTACGATACCATGAGCAAGAAAGAGCGCAGGAAAGCCACTCAACTGATCAAAGAACAGCATGCCTACGAGCTCGCCGAAGCAACAGCCAGATGGCAGCGCAATCAGCTCAAACGCAGCAAGAGAAAAGTCCAACAGAGCATTAACATCAACACCAGTAACACCAACTAAGTAACGGTACAGGAGACATTCTATGACACAGGAACTGCGAGAACGGAAACTACGTCAGGAAATCCATGCGCTCCGGGTCAAGAAGTTCCATTGGCCCCTGGACGGCTTAAAGTTCATTATGAATGGTCTCGGCTTCGGTGAGTCGCTCAGAGCCCTATCGGAAGAGAGGCTCCAAGAGCTGAAATCAATCATGTTAAACTACCGCAAACATGGACGTCCCTATGAGTTCAGTTATGACAAGCAGGGCAAATACATGTTCTCACTCATGAAACAGGCTAACTGGACGGATAGTGACCTGCGAGCCTATTTACTAAGCCATTATCGGAAAAGCCACTGGAACCTGCTCGATAAGAAAGAGCGCAGAGCGGTTATCGCCATGTTCCAGTACTATGTAAAGAAACAAACCCAAGCCAACACTAAGGAGAATCCCCATGGGAAAGAAACCCACTGACAAGCCCCCCATTGAACGCACGAAGATTGACTCCCAAGGCAGAGCCATCCCAGTCTCTGTCATCCGCCCCGAGATGCTGAAACAAGACTCGGTGGTTAACAAGACCTTAGATCGGGTGATCCGTCTGCACAACCGCATCAAAGCCGATAAAATCAAGCTCTATGACGAAATCCAGGACTATCTGGAATACATTGCCAAGCAGAGTGACCTCACTTGGAAGGGTAATGCCGGCTTTACCAGCTTCGACGGAAAATACAAGATAGAGATCCGCTTCAAAGAACGCATCGAGTTTGGCCTGGAGCTTCAGCTTGCCAAGCAGAAGATCGATGAGTGTCTTAAGGACTGGTCTGCCGACTCCAATGCCAATCTCCGGGCTATTATCAATGAAGCCTTCCAGGTTGATAAGAAAGGCGAGATCGCCAAGCAACGTATCCTCGCTTTGAGGAAGTACAACATCAAAGATCAAACCTGGAAAGAGGCAATGGAACTGATCGACAAAGCCATCCGGGTGGTATCCACCAAGCAGTATGTCTCATTCTATGAACGGGATGAGCAAGGCGAGTACAAGATGATTGTACTCAACTTCACCGCCCTGTGAGCGAAATGATTGGTATCCTTATGCAAGCTTATTTGATATAAAGCAGGGAGAATGAATGATGGCACCTATGAATACCAATGTAGCAGAGGAGATAAAACCGATGAGCGTCTTCAATGATGAACGCAACTACCGCACGGATGAGATAGCTGATATCCTCCGGGTTGACCGTTCCAGTGTTTATCGCTGGATACGGGACATCGAGAATCCTCTGCCTGCCTTTAGAACCAAAGAGAATGGTCAATTGCGTTGCAAGGGCAAAGACCTGAATGCTTACTTAGACAAATACAAGGTAAGACCTGAGTATGAGTAATGCACTGGAGTTCCGCATCAAGCGGGACAACTGCAAAGATGCTTATCTGAATGGTAAGACCGACCCACTCGAGCTGGCGGTGATCTTCGGTGTGTCCGACATCACCGTCCGCAAGTGGATCAAGTCCGGTAAGTGGGATGAGCTGTTCAAGGAAGAGCGTAAACTCGACCATGAGATCAGCTTAGCCCGCAAGAAGGCACTCATCCAGGCACTGCGTGAGTATGCCAAGAATCCTGCCGATACCGCTCTGCAGAGCCTCGTAAGCTTAATCAAGCAGAACCAGAAAGACAGTGAACCTGCCAAGGAACTGAACGACTACATCGTACGCTTCCTGGATCAGGTGACCGACTTTATGATCGAGAAAGGGCATGAGACTATGCTCAAGCAGTTCCAAGGTATAGTCCTTGACCTTGCCGAGTACCTAAGAGTTAGAAATGGATAATTATACAGCCACGGACATGGTTGCCTCCAAGCCTACAGATCAGCCTCCATACCCCGACCGACCTACCCTCCAAACCCTCCAACCCGACCAAGCGGAGCCGTCGCCTCCGGCTCCGCACTTTCATGGTTACCCTCCAAGTCCCGGTTATGTCTAAGAAGTTCATTCAGCGACATAACAAGGCACTGGCGGAGATCGCATCAAAAACGATCTCCGTCTTGCCTTTTATAGACGATAATCCTGAAGCCAAGACCGACAGGATCAGGCGAACCACCGGAGAGGGTTGGGATGCCTTCTCATTCTTCTGCCATACCTATTTCCCGCATATCTTCCCACTACCTTTTTGCCCAGCACATGAGACTATGTTCGATGAGACTGATAAGGGCTCAGGCATCATCGGAATCACAGGTTTTCGTGGGCTGGGCAAAACGGTACTCATGGGAGTGGTCTATCCTATCTGGAGGATCATCAAAGGTGAACGCTACGTGATCCATACAGCTGCAGACGTAGATCTGTCACAGGAACGCACAGCCTTCACTTTACATGAGCTGCAGAACAACAAGCGGCTCACGATGGACTATCCTGAGCTGCAACCTGTGGATGCCTTTGATCTGGACTTCTATCTCAAGAACAAAGCGAGAATACGAGCCAGAAGTATCAAGCAGTCTCATAGAGGAACTATCAATCCCAAGACTGCCAAGCGGCCCGGACTGATTGTCTGTGATGATATCGATAAAGAAGAGAATATGGGTAACCAGTCCATCGGCAAGAGACGCATGGAGAAGATCACTCAGGAGCTTGCCGGAGCACTCTCTCCGGATGGAAATGGCAAGATTGTCTGGCTCGGGAACCTGGTACATCCCAATTACTCCATCTGTCAGTTTCAGGAGCTCATATTAGGCGATTTACGGGCAGATAATCCAGAATTAGACGTTACCTACCAGATCGCATTAAAGACCCACCAAAAGGCGATATTGCGCTTCTCTCTCGAAGACATACATGGCAAGTCCATCTGGGAGGAGCAATACCCTACAGCCACCTTGCCAAACCTGAGAGCCAAGTTCGGCCATACCGGTTATCAGAGAGAAATGCTTGGTCAGCCGGTTATCGAAGGGAACATATTCAAGAACCACTGGTTCACCAAATACAGAACCATTCCTGAGCCTTCCCAGATGAAGCGGGTCTGGCTCTATGCCGATCCTGCCTGGGGAGAGAAGGGCTGTTACAAGGCTGTCATCTCCATTGGTTATGATGGTAACAGGTTCTATGTGATCCACGTCTGGATACGTCAAACTGAGAACACCAAGTTCTTCAGATATTACTATGATGCCTATCAGGAGTTAGATAGAAACTACAGAGTGAAAGCCAGGGCAGCCTGTGAGACCACCTACGGACAAGCTCGTATCCTTGCTGACTTCGACAGATGGGCTACCGATAACCATCTGCCACCCATAAGCCACCGCACCAAGCGTATCGATAACAAAGATAACAAGAACCTGCGCATCGAGAGAACAGAGACCATTATCGAGACAGCCAAGATACTCTTTCCGGAGGGTCAGGATACACCCACTCTTATCAGCCAGTTCCTCACCTATCCTGATGGCTATATCGATGGCTGTGATGCTTTGGCTGGCTGTCTGGAACGGTTCTCTGAATACGATATCGGCAGGAATAGAGTCAAAGTCCGGAGGTTCAGCTTCTAATGAACTACTACGATAAGCTCATGCTAGAGTACTACCGGGTCCTCAATAATGCATGGAAAACCGAGATCAAGGATGCTGCCAGACTTGCTATCCAAATGCTGAGTGACATGCCACGAGCCGAGAAGATCAACAAAGACTCCATAGATAAGCTTATGGGCATCATCAACACCCAATTGGGAGATGACTTCGCAGCAATGGTTAATGAGCCCACCAAGGCAATAATAGACCGCTGTGTGCGGCTTGGATTGAGGGACACTCAAGTACAAGCCCCGACCAAGACCAGCATCGGACTCTGGGGCATAGATGATCAACATCTCTCATCCACCATTCAGAAACAACAGTTGTTCTGGATCGGTCACCATTTCGAAGCTGATATCAGGCAGAATCTCGCAGACACTCTCTCAAAAGCAATTGAGCAGGGCTATACAAAAGAGATGCTTGCCGATACCCTCAAAGATCAGTTCAATGACATTGCCAATCGATCATCCAACTACTGGCAAGGTTTGGCAGAGCATACGGCTCTCCGGATACGGGAGTTCGGAAGACTGCAGGGATATAAGAAAGCGAAAGCCAGATACTACAAGCTCGTGGTGATCCTGGATGGCCGTACCAGTGACATTTGCCGGGCATTGGCTGCCCAGGATAAGATGTATCCTCTAAACGATGCCCTTGAAGTGATGGACAATCTGATGGCTCTGGATACCAAGTCCAGCAGCCTGGATGATGCCAGAGACTACATCAAAGCACTTGCACCTTGGATTAAAGATGATCAGATCGAATACGACTCAGAGCTGAATCCGGTTGGTGTCTCCGGAGCGCATACTCCGTTTCCACCATTTCATTGGAAGTGCAGGACGACGACCGAGATACGATAATTTTGTTTTGACCGTTTATGCTGGTTGATTAGTAAGTGATTAAGCCTTTCAAAATCTCCCATAGTAAGGTCTTTCAGTGATGTTATTTTCTTAGTTAGAGGGATGTTCAGTTGGGCGTAAATGTATAATTCATCTTTTTCAATACTAAGTTCTTTTGCAAGAGCGTAAACTGATTTGTATTGTGTTTCTCCATAACTCAGGATCTTTTCTGCGTATGGAAGACTTGGCTAAGTTGATCGCAGATATTTTAATTAACTTTAAGAGATACAATTCATTTTAGGGTTCACTTGATATAATCATTATCATCTTAATAGTAACGATAGGAGCAGCCTATAATTTCAATAGCATTGTACGATAGCTTTCAAGTTTATTGTTTTAGAATTCGATTTCCCTTACATTTTTATGTCATACCCCGGGAATACATCAGAGCGTTGGCACAGTGGAACAAGTTGATCAGATCTAATAGACTCAGAGATGAATTCGGTTAGTGTTTCCGGAGGGTATACCCTGTTCCCACCATTTATTGGAAATGCGGACAAAGACAGAGATGATATAGTTGTTTCTCAATTTACATAACATCCTCACAGTATTAGCTCTCCACAAGAAGAGACAGATTGTATGTGGGATAACCCCATAGAACGGCTTCCCCAATCAACTCACTAAGTTTGAATAGAGCCTTCTTTCTTTCTGAAATTGATTTTTCGTTGCCGACACAAAAAAAGTTATTGACAGCATATTCGGGATATAAAACAGTGAAATCAGTGGCAGATTTTATTATTGATGCCTCTTTAGTAATGGCAATGAGTTGATCTTAGATACCCTAAATAATGATATAGTTATTTAATAAGCCTTGGGGACAGAATATTAACAGCGGAGTGATCATGGACCCATTAATTATACATGGACTAGGTCTGACAATAAGTTATGAGTGTAACATACAGTGCGAACACTGCTGTGTCGGGAGTTATAATCACAGAAATACGTTACCACCGACTTTTGAAAAATGTAAAGACATTATCGACAAAGTAGCTTTAGAAGGACACTTATTCGCGATTGGATTATCTGGTGGGGAACCTTTGATATTCTATGATTTGGTCTGCGAAATCCTAACGTACAGTAAGGATAAGTACGGTCTAGAAGGAGCACTCACTACAAATTGCTTATGGGCTGCTTCAGTTGATATTGCTAATTCATTCCTATCTAAACTATACAATTGTGGACTCAGGAATATAAGCCTTAGTGTTGATCAATTTCACCAGAAATTTGTACCTATTCAAAATGCGATTAACGTTATCGAAGCAGCTAAAAAAAATGGAGTTCAAGTAACCATACAAACCATAAAGACTAATGGCGAATGGGATATAGACCATACAAAGAAACTTCTGGAGGGTCATTCTAAAGACTGTATAAGATTCGTCGGAAACAACTTTACACCAAGTGGTAATGCAAGAACTTTAATACCTAGAAGCGCATTTCCCCAAGTAAATAAAGTAAGCGGAGGATGCTCCATTTTCCATGTAATCAATGTTGATTTGGATGGAAACATCATTTTCTGTTGTGGACCCGTGCCCAGAGATTTGAAACACTTAGCCGCTGGCAATTTGTTCAACAGCAAATTTCGTGATTTATATAGAAAAGCTGCTTTTAATCCGGTTTACAATACTCTTTTTTTAGACCAGGGACCATTTGGTTTGATGACTTTGGCAGACGAAGAACTAAAAACAGACTTTATGCATAGAGATTACACATCGGCCTGCCATGCATGCATGGAACTGTTTAATAGTGACTGTGTGGAGGACTTAATTTCGCTGGTTAATGAACGTGCGGCAGTAGTATACTGCAATAGAATATATATCGAGAAAATGAGACGAGATAAGTATATTGCGGAAAATGGTAGTGAGTTGCTTAGATTTCGAATGGGATAAGTAAAATCGCCAAGTTGTATAAATAAACAGGAGGAATAATGTCAATTCAATCCACAACTCAAGCATGGGAACCGACCGAACAGCAATTGACCGATCTGTTTTTCAATATGGAAAGTGGGTCATTTCGTGAATTGTTAGTATCCAATCCCTTGAAAGCTCTAGCAGATATAGGATGGGACATAACAAATGAAGCTATCTTGGATATTAAAAAATTCATCTCCGAGATAAAATTCGATGCATCAACAGAATACAGTGCTACGGCATTTACTTCGAACTGTAACGTAAACCATACACAAAAGGAAAAGTAAAGGCAAAATTTAAAAATGCAACTTGGCTTTTTTTCACTGTCACTGGAGGTGAATTATCAATATATTTCTCTTAAATAGTCTGAATGTAAACATGAGTCGATACCAGTTATCATATGATGAGGAATCTGAATTTGATTGTACAGAGCCACTCGGATTGATGAATTTGGCGGGATCAATCAAAGATTTGAACATAGAATGCCGGATAATTGACTTGAACAAAGAAAGTAAGAAGCTGGTTTACAAAAATAACAGCAACTACTTCCATGATCTTCTTCAAATAATAATCACGATCATAGGAACAGAATCGACAACCGAAAAAATCATAATTGGACTTCAAACTCTTACTAACTCGCATCACATCGCCATCAAACTATCATATGAGTTGAAGGAGATTTTCCCGAAATCAGTTGTAATCTTTGGTGGACCGCATGCAACATTGACTGCACAAAATACTATGTCAAGGTTTAGTCATATTGATATAACGGTCTTAGGTGAAGCCGAAGTATCGTTTAGAAATCTGATCTTATCCCTTAAAGAGAATCGTGACATTTGTAGTGTGAAGGGCATAATGTACAGAAGTGGAAATGATGTGTTAATGACGGAAAATCAACAAATAATAAGTGATTTAGACACCTTACCCTTTCCAGATTATTCTTCTTATCCATATCCAATTGAAGTACTCAGCATTGAAGCAGGGCGTGGGTGTCCGTATAATTGCACGTTTTGCATGACTAATAAATTCTTCTCCAGAAAGTATCGTATCAAAAGCGTTGAACGTATAATTGATGAGATTGATGAACTTAGATCTATCAGTATCAGAAGGTCACCATTGCGGGAAGCTGAATCGGGTTCTAATCCATTCGTAATCAGCTTTACTCATGATAATTTACTCGCTGATAGTAGGCAGATTGACCAACTGATATGGGCTTTTAAAGCTTACCGTGATACTCACAAGGGATTTTCTTGGTCATGTTCAGCAAGGATAGATAACTTGTATAATTCCAACAAAGAGAAAGAACTATTTAAAAGTGGATGTACAGCACTATTTTTGGGCATTGAAACTGGATCGAAAAAAATGCAAAAAGCTATTAACAAACATCTCGATATTGATAAAACCTATAGCGAAATCGAAAAACTTAGAAAGATTGGATTAGATTTAACTTGCAGTTTTATCAATGAGTTACCTGAAGAGAATCTGGAAGACTATGAGCACACACTTCGTCTTTTTATGTATTGCCGACTATTGAGTTGTGCTGTTCAATTACATCCATTGGTTATTTATCCTGGAACAGTATTGTATGAGAAGCACAAGGACGAGTTATATTATCTTGCTGATAAAGAGAACTCCGACTATGAATACACGACTTTGGAATCTAATGCTTTTATAAGAGAAGACCCCGAAATTTACCCCACTTTCTTTGCTCACCCAATCACATACGAATCTCTACGGGGTTGTACAGATATGACGATGTTTTTTACTGTTTTTTTTCCATACACTGCTTTGTCTCTTCTTTACTACTCCAATAAAGTTTCAAATCTCCACGGTCTTCTAATATTGTTGAAGCCACTTTGGTTAAATAATGATAAAAATTTAAGGAATTTCTTCGAAGCAGTAAAACAATATATCGATGGGTTCGATTATAATGAAGTAATACATGGGTTTCTGGAATTTGAGTTCAAAATTATGGATTCAGTATTAAAATCCAGAGCTTCACTGTCCAATAAAAATGAAGATGTCCAGACATCCCCAATTTCACGGATAGGATTTGATGATAGCACGCTTTACTTTAATCAAAAAGTGTCTCCGTTAAATTTCGTAAATGACTATACTGAAGCAATAAAAACCGGTAGTTCCCCAATCTTGAAGAAATACTTACGAAAGAAAGCTATGATTGTAAAAACCTCAGCAAATGTAAATGCAACCAAAAGTAATACCTACTATTTTAGTCAGAAAGAAGCTCGAGTGATTGACATTATCATCCAATGCGATTGGAACGTATTAAAAGTCATGCAGTTTATTGCGGGAAAGAACATAAAGCGTTCCCAAGTTGCTATCGTTATGGCAAAATTAGGTAGGCATGGTCTTATTTCAAATGTTACAAATTGAAGTGTTGATTGTGATTAGATTAATATCAACACATATTAATAATAGGGTGAAGGAGCAATAGTGAATCTAAGATCGATCCGTAATAATGCCAGAATGTTACTTCCGTATTTGAAAAAGCACATATATATGCTGTCAATAGCATCTACTTTGGCTGTTTTATGCGCGTTTATGGTTTTGCCTTTACCTCTGATAACCAAACATCTTCTGGATGTAAGCATACCTAAGAATGATATTAATGAATTTGTTGTTATTGGACTTTTAATTCTCGGCTCAATAAGCTTAATCGGAGTATTGCAGTTCTTCAGCGACAAAATATTCTTCAAGTGCAACCAAGATATTATTTTCAATATAAAAAAAGACCTTCTAAACCATGTATTTTTTGCTCCGATCATCGAAACCAATACACGAGGTTGGGGTTATTATATGTCCCGTATAGAAGATGACACTGAGAGAATAAAAGACCTCTTTGCTGACAACCTTCTAAATATATTTACTACCGCCTTGAGAGTAATCATTACTCTAGTAGCCTGTTTCTATCTATGCTATCAGCTTACTCTGATCTTTATCCCGATATTGCTTGTTGTTACATTGAAAACGGTTCGCTATTTAAAAAATATCAACCAGGAACTGCAAGTCTTGTATGAGAAACAAGCTGAGAAATCAGAAAATCTTGGTGAGTCTCTTAATCTGTTGACTTTTTGTCAATACTCGGCAAATTTCAGCTACCCTTACAACAAATACGTGAACACTATGCGGCAATATCTGTCTTCATTACAAAAGTATACTTTCTTCACCTATACATCACAAATGCAAAATGTTATCATTATTTCTGGATTGATGAACGCAGTTGCTTTTGGGATAGGTGGAGTATTTATTGCTCTCGGTTATACTACTATTGGAACACTCTTCGCTTTTCAAAACTTTGTATTCAACGTCTCTGGAGGAGTCCAAAGCCTAGTTAGCATGATTTTTAATCTTGAACGTGCCAGTGTTTCATTTAATAGAATCAATGAGATTAAAAGCCTGCCCCAGGAAGTGCCTGATCAAAATGCTAATAGCTTGAGGATTAATTCTCTAAGACTCGAGAATATCACTGCAGGGTATAATGGTACTCCAGTAATTGAAAGTGTTAGCTTTGAGGTTCATCAAGGTGATAAGATTTTGATTAGCGGACATTCAGGATGTGGTAAATCTACTATCTTGAAAACACTAGCTGGTTTCCTAAAGCCGATTTCTGGTAGTATCTACTTCAATGATGTCCTCGTTAACATGCATGATATGTGCAATTACAGGCCGAAGATGGGTGTTGTTGAGCAGGAACCTTATATAGCGGACGATACTGTCAGCAACAATATCAGGATCGTATCTCCAGAAAGTAGTGATGAAAACGTTATGCAAGCTGCAGACAATGCTTACGTATCAGAATTTACAAACAATAACATCCTTGGATTGGACATTTCTGCTGGACCCAATGGTAATAAACTCTCAATAGGTCAAAAACAACGCATAGCTATAGCGCGCGCAATTATAAGAAAACCAGATCTGCTTCTATTGGACGAACCTCTTTCTAATGTAGATCCTCGTAGCGAGGAGTATATCTTGGAAACGATCAGTAATATGCCATCGGATACGATCGTGTTCATGGTATCCCATAAACCCGTGAGAGACGGTATATTCAACATAAAAATCAATATTGATGAAAAAAAATATCATGTTTGCCGTGTAAACGAATAGGTTACTATTATATTTAAAAATGTTCTGTAACTTTGTTAGAGTACACCATGGGGTAAGTACCTCTATGCATCACTTGAATTCAATCTTACGAGAATACGCCAATCAGATAGTATAAAAAAACAAAACATTCTCAAATAATCAGATTTAGATAGCCGATCATTGCCGACAGACTTCTTTTCTAACGCTCTGAGTAGTCGGATAACCACGTAAAGAAGCCATATTTCAGTTGCTAAATCTGTCATATTACTCACTTTATTCTCTCCATCTACATTATATCACTAACAATTTGACCATTTATATTGGCAGAGATATCGTTTATATGATTAATGTGCAGTTCTAAGTCACTTGACCGTATTGGCAACATCATCTAAGATATTTAAGTTCTCAAAATGACTAGAATTCTCATTTTTAACAAATCCAATTATCTGCGCATAAAGATCTTTGTTAATAGATATTGCATCTGTCTTTTTCATGCTATATGTCCTTAATCCCATAGCGATCAGTTTTTCACACTCTATGTACAGGGATAAACTGTCAATAACAAATTCTGTCGCATCCTTACGCATCCGTATTTGTGTGAATACAGGGTAGTGGCTTCCTTGCTCCGGATAGAGTATCCAATACTACTCGCAAGGAGATACGATGGAAGCCACACTGATAGAACGCATTAAAGAGCAATTAGTCAGACATGAAGGTCTGCTACTGAAGCCCTACCGCTGCACTGCGGGTAAATTGACTATCGGCATCGGTCGCAATCTCGATGATTGTGGTATCTCCCAGACCGAAGCATATTTGCTCTTGGAGAATGATATCCAGAACTGTGAGAAGCAGCTTTTGGATGAGATACCGGAGATATACAATCCCTTGGATGAGGTTCGCAAGTCGGTGCTGCTCAACATGTGTTTCAACCTGGGTATAGGTGGGCTGCTTGAATTCAACAACACTCTGGCTTTCATAGAAGCAGGAGACTGGGGACGGGCAGCCAATGGTATGCTTGCTTCCAAGTGGGCAAAGCAGGTTGGAAGACGTGCGATTGAGCTATCTGAACTGATGAGGAAAGGTAAGTGATTCCGATCCCGGTCGAGATTGATGCCATGCTCGCTGTACTAAATCTTCCCAAGGAGATGGGTGATAATGGCATCTTCAAAGAGCACAGGACACTGGTTCTGGAGATTGTACGTTCGGTTGTTTTACCGGAACACTATACCCGGGCAATCCAGGATGACATGCCCGAGGATGATCCCTTCCTGATCTCTTTTCGTTTTGGGTTCTGTTTCCTGATGCTACACAGCACCTGTGAGTTTCTCAATTTGAAGACACTGGGCGAGGGAATAGTCAAGACTGTAGGCTTAGACCAGTCTGCCACCGAACTGCTCACAGGGAGCGAAATTGACGCATTCAAAGCTAACCTTGAGCTAAGAGCACTGACCATCCTGCAAGCCTATCTCAATCCTGCTGGCCTGGATCGACTGAATGAACTCAAGCCCAGACAGCCTCGTTCTATCCGAGTGGGAGTTATCTGATGCCTGATCGTGATTCTACTTCTCCTGAGGAACTGATGATCGAGATCTACCGGGCTATCTATGCCGCCCTGGAGAGCCGGCTGCATCTGATCGGATCGACCATCGATGCCGAGTCCCGCAAGGAGATGCTGGCACAGCAGATTTACGATAAAGGCGACTTCTATGGCAATACAGGCTATCTGGTTGAGACAATTCCTTATGCCATGATCCTCAGAGTAGGCTCCAATGTGCGTCACGAGCCTTTTGTATTGGGTGGCAAAGTGCCTTCCTGGACTCCGATCGCTCCCCTCATCGCCTGGGTCGAACGCAAGAACCTGTCTTGGACTGACAAAGAGACAGGGAAAGCTCTGACCGTAGCCGAGATCGCTTATCTCATCCGGGGCAAGATCAAGCGGGAAGGCATAGCTGCCCGTAATGTGTTTGCTTCTGTCATCTCCAACAGGGAGCAATGGATCTATCAGCAGTTGAACGATATTGAGGTGAGCCTGTGATCGCTCTTGAGAAGTACCAAGCCGAACGCAACCGCATCTCCGAGGCACTGAATCTTGCTGGAGTGGCAGAGACCCTCTACAACAAGGACAGCATCCCCAAGAACCTACCCTGCGCCATCCTGATCCTCGATTCCGAGATCGGCAAGCATGGCACTTCCCGCCAGTATGTGGATACCGATATCGCCTGGACGGTTTACCTGATCGTCAATGCGCAGAATGGATCCGACCCTGACTCAGAGCTATATTCACTCAAGGAGAAGTTCCGGAGTTATTATCAGAAGTTGATGAACCGGGACCTGCCTAGTATCGAGTATTACACTAGCCGTATAGACGGCATCAGACTGGTCAGGATCGCCAAGATCGACCTGCTGAAAAGCGGCACTGGAGCGGGATCGTGAGAGTGATGCGGATAGGTGCCTACAACCTGGCGATCAGCTCTGCTGCAGATCTCCTGGACAGCAAGTACAAGCCAGAGCCGATTGACTTATCCAAGTACAGCCGAGTCGGTAAGCAACTGATCTCCAAGGCAGCCGAGACCAAGAAAGTAGTCTCTCAGCCCTACTCGATGAGCAATCTACTCAATCTCCTGGATACCGATGAGTACCACTCCGGCTGTATCGATGCCCTGACCATGGCAACCATCATGCAGTTCGAATGCAAGAACAGCCAGGTAAAAGCCTGGATGGAAGCTGCCGAGTTTCCTGCTTGTGAAGACCAGACCACTATCCTGGCGGAGCTGATGAAGTTCTATCTCGCCTGCGGTAATGGCTTCCTGATCAAGATGCGGAACGCCCAAGGCCAGTGGATGGGACTGGAGCGCATGCTGCCTTCTGAAGTGCAGATCGTGGAGAACTATGACGAGTTTGGCTTCTTCAAGCCTAACTACATCCAGGTCAAGAACAACCAGAAGAAGGACTTCGCCTACGAGGACATCATCCACGTAAAGAAGTCAACCCATAGATCTAACGCCTGGGGCCTAGCCTGCCTGCCCATTGCCATCAATATCGAGATCTTGGGTGAGACCAAGACCTTCGACTACAACAACTTCAAGAATGGCCTGATGATCGACTATTTCGTGATCGTGGAAGGCGGTACGCTTAGAGACGGCACTGTAACTGACGAGCAGGGCAATGAAGTGCTGACCGATGCCTATACCGAGATTGAGAAAGCCTTAACCGAAGTCAAAGGCAATGCCAAGAGCCACTCCACCGTCTTGATCGAGAGTGAGAGCCGGGACGTGAAGATACGCCTTGAGCCACTCCGTCAACAGGACAGAGAAGGTGGCTTCTTAGGGCTAAAGAAAGATCTCAGGGAAGGCATCCTCGCTTATCATAGAGTCCCTGCAAGGATTGTCTCACAGCTTATCCCAGGGCAGCTTGGTGGCGATAACAAGAGCGATATGCTGATGTTCTATCAGTTTGTGGTCAGACCGCTGCAGAATCGCCTCGCTTTGGCTCTGGCGAACGAGTTCAACTTCGACTTCAACTGGAAAGTTAAGCCGGAAGACTTCAACTTCGGCAACCTGACAGAAGTTCTGCAGACTGCAGATGATCAGCTCTTCATGCAGAACCGGAACCTGTAGACTTCGGAGCGCAGTAAACTATGCACAACTACATAACTGACAATCAACAACAAGGAGGTAGCGTGAATCGTAAACGCACCATTCTCAAGGGAGAACTTCGCAACGTGGAAGTCGAGCTGGTCTCGCTCCTGTTTGATGAGATGACTCCCGCCAATCAGAAGGGCTTTGTGGTCAAGAATGCCAGTGGCAGAAGCTTTGAACACAAGATCAACTCCACCAAGTTCAAGAGTGAAACGAGTGGCACTCAGGGACGGCTTTACGTCACTCTAATGGAACCCAATATCCACGACTCGCAGGGCGATTACTACTCCCGAGACGAGATTCAGAAAGCCTGCGACCACTTCGCCAAGCATGGCCTGGTCGGTAAGTGCGATGTGAACCACAACATGCAGCCGGTACCGGAGTTTACCGTAGTCGAGAACTACATCCTCAAGACCAGCGACAGAGAGCATTTTCCCGATGCTAAAGTCGGCTCCTGGGTGCAAGTCCTCAAGTGTGAAGATCTCAACTCGGAACTCTGGCAGAAGGTTGAGAAAGGCGAGTTCAATGGAGTCTCTATCTACGGACGAGCTGATGACTACCGCAGTGCAGAAGCGAGCCTTACCGAGATCAAGAACGAGCTCAATTCGCTTCGCAAGGTCGCAGAGCATAACAACAACTCCGATTTGCAGAAAGGCATCACCGCCATCACTGAGAAGATCAGTGAACTGGAGAAGGGTAATCCGAATCTTCAGCTTGGTGATGCCATCCACAGCATCGAGAAGAGCCTCAAAGACCTCTCTGTCACCATGAGCAGAGCCATCTCCAAAAGCATCCCCGGTGAGCCTGATGCTAACCAATCCAATGTGGATAAAGAGGTTACTATCGATGGCAACAAGATCATGGTTAAGGCTTCACATCGTGAGATATACAAAGGCATCTCCGATGTAGACTCCGGCAAGGCCATGAACATCCTTACAGCCAACACAACCTCTCTGTTTATCGATGAGGTGATTGGATCGCAACCTGGTGATACCCTCTCGGATATCTCAGTACTGCCATTGCTGAAAGACGAGAAGATTGACGTCGGCTTGATCGATGATCTGGTCTTCAAGAACTCCCTCGATGGCGCTCTGACTGCTCAGAACGTGAGTACTGCCGACCTATCCGTACCCACTGGGATACTCAATGCTGAGTTCACTCTGGGACGTGATGTGGTCGAGTTCTACAAGGACAAGTACGGTGAAGATGCCTTCGGAGCCTATGTGGAGAACCACATCGCCAAGAAGACCGAGAAAGCTATCCGCTTGCTGCTCTTCAAGGGTGATAGAGCTTCAGCTACTGCCAAGATCAAGGCTCTGGATGGGGTGGTCAAACTGGCTACTACCGCCACCGACGTCACCAACCTCTCCAAGACCACCTACAACGACTGGGCGAAGCGCTTCGAAGCGGCTCTCCTGGCTTTCTCTGACGAGATGTTGGAAGAGCAGGAGAACTTCAAGTTCTACGTGGCTCACAAGGACCTGATCCGTATCCGTGCCGAACTCGCCAAGCGTGAGACCGGAGCCGGGGATCGCTTGCTGCTCGAAGGCGGCAACGTTTCTTTTGCGGGTATCCCAGTAAAGCCACGTCTCATGGATGCCGATTACATCATCGGCGGCCTGCCCAAGTTCATCATCGTCGGCTATCGAACCGATGCCGAACTCAAAGTAGAACACCACGGAAGCGATTGGAAGTACCACTGGTACATCCGTATCCGTCCCGGCATCACCTACATCTCCGGCTTCGTGAAATTGTTCAAACTCACCACCTAAGCAATAACCAAGATAAAGGAGTATCTCTATGGACTTCATCTTCGCCAATCAGGAGTTTATCCTCGGTCTGGTGTCAGCCCTGGTAGTCTGGATCATATCCCGCACTACCGGCACACTGATTGACAAGGCCAAGGTCAACTCAGCTCTGGCTATCATCCTGGACATCATCCAGGATATCAAGATCAATCCTGCCACCAAGGATCTGGATGACTATGCCAAGAAGCAACTGGCAGTGGAGCGGGCGACCAAGTCCCTCCCGGCCAAGCAAACCAATGTCATCCTCAAGGTCTTTGGTACCATCGGAGGAGCCATCGAATACGTGTTCCACAACCGCAAATGGCTCTTTAGCATCGGCAAGGCGATCAAAGGGGTGTTCTGATGCCCAATCCCATCTCGCAGCCCACCTACCCCTCCAATATGACCGAAGCTGATCTGGGCTTCAGCAAGCTGATGGACGTGCTGATTGCCGATCTCGTTTACTTCGGGATCGGCACCTACGATCAAGCCTCCCTCGATACGCTGTATGCCACTCAAGCATCAGTCAAGACGGAACTGACCACAAACTTCGACCTGCTTGGTGAACTGGCCGAGAAGCCAGGTAAAACGGATTCCAAGCTGTCTAAGCTCAAGACCCGCAACTATACCATCCCGGGCAAGCGCACCAGTACGGTCGAACTAAACATCTCCGGACTATCCACCAAGCAGAAGAACTTCCTGGAAAGCACCCTGTTCATGAGCAAGGATACCACCATCGTAGTGGCTTCCAAGGAACTGGATCGGGTGGTGATCTTCACCGGACTACGCTGGACAGTTGACTGGTCGGGAGAGGCAGACGGCCTCTTCAACGTAGTCATCTCCACCGAGTTCTCTGGAGTGACCTCCAACAAGATATTCCTGCTCAAGGATATCCCTCCGGGAGTATAAGATCACTGCTCTTCGCAACTACAATCGAAAACAAGGAACTGCTTTGGACTGCCAGTGCAAACCTGAGATCAAAGAGAAAATCGATTCGGTTCACGAGGAGATCTATGGCAATGGTGACAGCAACAAGTCACTGGTAACCAGAATGGCGAGAGTGGAGACGAATATGAAGATACTGCTAACCGTCTCCACCTCGCAATTCCTGCTCTTACTGGGCATTGCCCTCGAAATGTTCTTTGGTAAATAAGAAAAGGATTATTCTATGAAGCGAGAACCTAAACTCAGCTATAGCCAACTGCGGCAAATACTCTGCCTCACGATCTCGAATGCTACCTTGAAAGCCAAGCTTGAGGACTTCCTCTCCGGCAAGGTAGCCAAGGTGAGTGAGCTTGAACTGCTTGAATTGATCAGCCAATCGGAAGCCGATAAAGAGCTGATCCGTATCATCTCAAACCAGGACCCGGACGATATGGATGCTCTTGAAGCACTGGAGCATATCTCCGCTTTTTTCGTCTATATCAGAGCCAACAAAGAGAGGTTCGCAGGTTGGCTCGGGAGTTTCGGATTGGCGGTAACGGCGTCTCCAAATACCCCTTCGAGAGGTTCGAAATGATCCTGCGT
>Ga0302250_1000928_pt1 | contig 24243 bp, 17 predicted proteins | sample AAG_RA_Asp_MG_FD_193536 | JGI IMG/M metagenome (GOLD analysis project Ga0302250, IMG submission 193536) | Enriched activated sludge microbial communities from anaerobic digester in WTTP, New Holstein, Wisconsin, United States - AAG_RA_Asp | ecosystem: Engineered > Bioreactor > Anaerobic >... | reverse complement strand
ATAAATACCTTGTAAAATAAATGGCCTCATGAAGAGGGCACAGGCTGTGAGTAGGCTGGAAATGGTATGGAGGGATTGGAGTACGCGGCGCCAGGCGTCAGGTGGGAGCCAGATTTCGGGGGTACCCGGCAGCAATTCCACTTGCTTTTCAGGCCGGTTTTTTCTATAATGAATGATTATTCATGGGGGGTGGATTCCTTCCCCGTGTCCAGGAAACCGGACCATCACCAGACTGCAATATCCGGGAGAAAGAGGACCATGCCGGCCAGGATCGGCTTTGACAACGAAAAATACCTCGCGGAACAATCGGCGGAAATTCTCAACCGCATCGAGCAGTTCGGCGACAAGCTCTTTCTCGAATTCGGCGGCAAGCTGATCTATGACTATCACGCCGCCAGGGTTCTGCCCGGCTATGATCCCAACGTCAAGATGCGCCTGCTGCAGAAACTGGCCGATAAGGTCGATATCATTCTCTGCATCTACGCAGGGGCCATCGAGCACAAGAAAATCCGCGCGGATTTCGGCATCTCCTACGACGCCGACGCCCTGAAACTCATCGACGACCTGCGCGAATGGGGAATCGATGTGACCGCGGTGGTGATCACCCGCTTCGAGGAACAGCCCTCCGCCATCCAGTTCAGGAACAAGCTTGAACGCCGGGGCTTCACCGTCTATACCCACAAGACGACCAGGGGCTATCCCAACAATATCGAGATGATCGTCAGCGAAGAGGGCTACGGGGCCAACCCATATATCGCGACCACCAGGCCGATCGTGGTCGTCACCGGCCCCGGGCCGGGGAGCGGCAAGCTCGCCACCGCCCTCTCCCAGCTCTATCACGAACGCCAGCGGGGCGTCCGCGCCGGCTATGCCAAATTTGAGACCTTCCCGATCTGGAACCTGCCGCTCAAGCATCCGGTCAATGTCGCCTATGAAGCTGCGACCGCCGACCTGCGTGATTTCAACATGATCGACTCACACCACCTCGATGCCTACAACGAAAAAACTGTCAACTATAATCGTGATGTCGAAGCATTTCCCCTGCTGCGCAGGATCATCGAAAAAATCACCGGCGAACCCTCGCCCTACAAGTCGCCCACAGATATGGGGGTTAACCGGGCCGGCTTTGGCATTGTCGATGATGAGGCTGTCCAGGCCGCTGCCATTCAGGAGATCATCCGCCGCTATTTCCGCTACGCCACCGAATACGCCCTCGGTCTCATCGACCAGGGGACGGTGGAACGGGCGGAGCTGCTCATGGTCGAAATCGGCGCCAAACCGGAAGACCGCCCGGTCGTCCTGCCCGCCCGCCGGGCGGCTGTGGAGGCCGAGCGCCGCGGCAAGGGCAACGAGGGAATCTTTTGCGGCGCCGCCCTCGAGCTCGCCGACGGAACCATCATCACCGGCATGAACTCGACGATGATGCACTCCTCGGCTGCCCTGATCCTCAACGCCGCCAAACACCTGGCCGGGATCCCCCCCGCCATCGATCTGCTGCCCAAAAGCATCATCGAGGCCCTTACCTTTTTCAAGCGCGACGTGCTGGAAGGCAAGCGCCTCAGCCTCGACCTCGAGGAGGCGCTCATCGCCCTCAGCATCAGCGCCGCCGCCAATCCCGCCGCCCAGGCCGCGGTCGAAAAACTCAAGGAACTCCGCGGCTGCGACGTCCATACCACCCATATCCCGGCCCCGGGCGACGAGGCGGGTATGCGCAAGCTCGGCCTCAATCTGACCTGCGATCCGGGATTCGCAAGCCGCTACCTCTTCATGAGCTGAAGGAATTGCCCGCCGCGAAAGCGGGCATGGAAGGAAATAGTGACGGAGATGATTTGTCAATAGAGATGGCTAGAATAAAAGGAGAATTGAAATGAGCAAATTCTTGCGGGGACTCGCAGCAGGCTGGGGAGCCAAAAAACTGGGGCGGGGATGTTTCTCCACCATCCTGATCTTTTTAATCCTCTGGTGGCTGCTAAGCTACATCGATATCTTTAAATAAACCGGCGGCGGCCGGGCTCACCCCCCCAGCCGCACCCGCACCGTCACCTGCCTGCGGCCATCCTCCGGCCTGGGGATGATGCTGCCCTCAACCGCCTCGCCATCCACCGTCAGCAGCACGGCATTGCCGCGGCCGATGCGTTTGACCTCGATGTCATAAAGCACACCCTGAAAAACCCGGCTCGCCCTGAATCCTTTCCAGGACTCCGGGATGACCGGAGCCACCATGAGCCCATCATAGGTGGGACGGATCCCGAGAATATGCTGGGTGATCGCGACATAGTTCCACGCCGCCGTGCCGGTCAGCCAGGAGTTCTTGGCCTCGCCATGACTTGGCGCATCCCGCCCGGCGATCATCTGGGCGTAGACATAGGGCTCGCAGCGGTGCAGCTCCGCCAGCTTTTCACGGGCGGAGGGATTGATACGGAGATAGGCCTCGAGGGCCTTGTCCCCACGCCCGATCACCGTCTCGGCGATCATGATCCAGGGATTGTTGTGACAAAAGATGCCGGCGTTCTCCTTGTAGCCGGGAGGATAGGAAGAGATTTCCCCCAGCTCCAGATAGTACCGGGAATAGGCCGGCTGCTGCAGCATGATCCCGTGCTCCGTGCCGAGCAGTTTGTGGGTTGAATCCAGCGCCTTTTTGGCCAATCCCTCCCCGACCCCGATCCCCGCCATCACACACATCCCCTGCGGTTCGATGAAGATTTTGCCCTCCTTGCACTCCTTCGACCCCACCTTGTGACCAAAATCATCATAGGCGCGTAGAAACCAGCTGCCATCCCAGCCGTGTTTTTTCACCACAGCCTCCATCAGCTCGGCGGCCTGGCTGTATCGCACTGCCTCCGGCTTGCGGCCGCGCTTTTCGGCGAGGTCGGCCATCTCGTTGGCCGCCAGCACAAAGAGCCCGGCGATGAAGACCGACTCCGCCACCTTGCCCTCCTTGTTGGTGGTGGTCTGAAAGGATTGCCCGGGCGTGTCGGAGAAGCAGTTGAGGTTGAGGCAGTCGTTCCAGTCAGCGCGGCCGATCAGCGGCAGATTGTGGGGGCCGATGCGGTCGAGGGTGTAGGTCAGGCTGCGCTGGAGGTGTTCATAGAGCGGGGTTTCACTGCCGGGTGCATTGTCGTAGGGAACCATCTCATCGAGGATCGACCAATCCCCGGTTTCCTTGAGATAGGCGCAGGTGCCGAGGATCAGCCAGAGGGGATCGTCGTTGAAATTGCTGCCGATATCGTTGTTGCCGCGCTTGGTGAGGGGCTGGTACTGATGATAAGCCCCCCCGCTGGGCAGCTGGGTCGCCGCCAGATCAAGCACCCGCTCCCGCGCGCGCGCCGGCACCATATGTACGAAGCCGAGAAGATCCTGGTTGGAGTCGCGGAAACCGAGGCCGCGGCCGATGCCCGATTCATAGAACGAGGCCGAGCGCGACATATTAAAGGTGGCCATGCACTGGTAAGCATTCCAGATATTGACCATGCGGTTGGTATGCTTGTCGGGGGTCTTGACCTGGTAGAGGCCGAGGATACCGTCCCAATAGGCGCGCAGGGCCGAGAAGGCCTTCTCCACCTCCCTGGGCTTGAGATATTTGGCGATGACCGGCTTGACTCTTTTCTTGTTGATGATCTGCGAGCCCGGGGGATCGAATTTATCCTCTTTCGGGTTCTCCTGATAGCCCAGCAGGATGATCACCTGCCTGGTTTCGCCGGGATTGAGATTGAGCTTGAGATGATGGGAGCCGATCGGCGACCAGCCGTGAGCGATGGAATTGAATGAGCGGCCGCGCTCGACGGCCGCCGGCCGTTCCCAACCGCGGCTGCGGCCGAGAAAGATGTCGCGCTGGGTGTCGAAACCGGCCGGCTTGGGAGAACAGGCGAACCAGGCAAAATGATTGCGGCGCTCACGGTATTCGGTCTTGTGGTAGATCACCCCCTGCTCGACCTCCACCTCGCCGGTGCTGAAGTTGCGCTGGAAATTGGTCGCGTCATCCTGGGCATCCCAGAGGCAGAATTCCACCGCCGAAAAGAGCGAGAGCCTGGCCGGTTCCTTGCGCTCGTTGGTAACCTTCACCCGCCAGATTTCCAGATTCTCTCCCAGGGGAACAAAGAAAAGGGTCTCGGCCCGGATGCCGGCAGAGGTGGAGCCGATGATGCTGTAGCCCATGCCGTGGCGGCAGAAATACTCCCCGACTTCCTGCCGGCTCGGCTGCCACGAGGGCGACCAGAAGGCGCCGCTGTCGTTGTCGCGCAGGTAGACAAGCCGTCCGCCCAGATCGAAGGGGACATTGTTGTAGCGGTAGCGCGTCAGCCTGCGCAAGCGGGCGTCGCGGTAAAAGGAGTAGCCGCCGGCGGTGTTGGAGATGATGCCAAAATACTCTTCACAGCCGAGATAGTTGATCCAGGGCAGGGGGGTATCAGGCCGGGTGATGACATATTCACGCTTCTCGTCGTCGAAATAGCCGTAGTTCATGGCAGCTCCGGGTTTATTGGATAAGGAGGAGGTACTGGTTTAGATCTGCTTCCGCCGGCAAAATTAGCCAATCAGGAGCGTAAAATCAAGAAAAATCGCGCATCGGCGCTCTCCGCCGCCTGCCGGGCTCACGGCTCTGGCGCAGGAGCAGCCTCTTCGGACAGGCCGCGCAGATCATAGAGTCGCAGCCCTTCGATGCCGCCCCCGGTCAACTCGGGACAGGCGTTCAGAAATGAAAACCGGGAGGCAGGCTGACGGCCCCAATGCAGAAAATAATCGATTTTGTGCTTCTGCAGGGCAGCGCGCACCGCGGCCTCATCACGGTAGGGTGTGCAGCTGCCGTAGTAGAGCCCGCCGCGATAATAACAGAGATAGAGGCTCTCGTTCCAGTAGGCATTGGAGGCGATCCGCGCCAGCGTCGGGAGATGCGCTGCCTGCAGCTGCACCGCCATTTCGTGATAATTGCGGCCGCGCCCGAGATAATTGACCAGTTTTTCCACCGGGTAGTAGGCGAAGGAGAGCAGAAGCAGGAGCAAAACCGTCCGGCCGGCCCAGCTTTTCCGCAGCACCGGCCATGCCCTGACCAGGTACAGACTAATCACGATCAGCAGGAGATGAAGAAACCAGAGGTAGCGCTCCTCAACCCAGATCAGCAGGTATCCCGATACATAGATCCCGGCCGGCAGCAGCCACTGCCAGGCCTCCCGGCGGGAGAGGGGCGAGGCCCCCTTCTTCAGTCCAAACCAGAAAAAGATGAGCAAAAGCCCTGCTGCAAAGGGGGAAAACTGGCCCAACAGCAGGAGAAAATAGGAAAAAAAGCCCCGCACAATCCCGGCATAGGCTGCCATATCGGCCGGTGAACTCCAGGGCGACCAGGGCTTGACCCGCAGGGAATGGGGATCATCCCAGATGCTCGTTGCTCCCGGATAAGGCGGTGCCACCAGACCGCTGCGTTCGAGCGGGTATTCCTTCTCGTGCGGATCGATGAAGGAGAAAATCCAGCCGCTGGTGTGATGCCCCCTGCCGAACTGGCCATACTTGAGGGCCTGCAGGCCCATCCAGCTCAGTACCACGCCGATAAAGATCAGCATGACGATAAGGTAGCTGCGCAGCACCTTGCGGCGGCCGGCCCTCCGCTGACGGCGGTATTCCAGCGCATGCCAGGCGAGCAGGTGGACGGCGATAAAGGGCAGGGCGTAGTATTTGGCCAGATAGGCCAGACCCGCTGCCAAGCCTAACCCAACAGCATTTCCCCATCTTTCGAAATAGCCCGGGCGGTAGAGCAGTGTCAGATAAAAGAGCAGGCAGAGGGAGACCAGCAGATCAGGGCTGTTCACGGAGATCGCCATCCAGAGCAGCACCGGCGCCAGAATAAACAGCACCAGCCAGCGCAGCCATCCATTGATGCGCAGCCGTTCCAGCCAGCAGTTCAGAAGGAAAAACCCGGCCGCGCCGATGAGCAGATTCATCAACTTGAAGGCGAGATGGGCATCGTTCATGAAGAGCAAAAAGGGAGCCAGCAGCCACGAGATCAGGGGATTCCAGTGGTTATTCACGGTCCGCAGCAGCTCTCCCTGCAGGAGCAGGCGAGCGTTATTAATATAGCTGATGCCATCCGGATTGATCTGGTAACGGTAATAGGGCAGGAGGAGAAACCCCACGGCCAGATAGAGCGAGACCGCCACCAGCAGCGGCAGATGCCGCATCATTCGTGCTCTCATGAATCCTCTCTGTAAGTGAAATTCCCGCTTGCCCCGCTCTTCCGGATCGCCTCCCCGCCGGATAGGATGACAGGTCACCTGAGCAGCAGGATCTTGCGGGTCACAACCTGGACCCCGGCCCGCAGGGTGATAAAATAGATTCCGGTGGGCAGCTCATCCCCCCGGAATTCGACGCGGTTTTCACCCGACCGGAGGCCATCCACCAGGGTCGCCACCTCTTTGCCCAGGCGGTCGTAGACCGTAATGGTGACTGAAGAGCTGCCCGGCACATAATAACGCAACAGGGTGACAGGATTGAAGGGATTGGGATAATTCTGCGACAGGCTCAGCCGCCCCGGGGCGGCGACAACTTTATCAGCCGGGACCAGGGTTCCTGCGCGCGCCGGGACGAGGGCGGGCAGCAGCTCCACCTTATGCATCCTGTCGGCATAGGCATAGGGCGGATCGAACGAGCAAAGGGGGGCGGTGATATAGCTGGCGCCGCCGAAGTGGTTGTCCACCAGCTGTATAAAACCCTCCGCTGCGGAATAGTCAGAAAAAAGTCCCTTGCCGACATTTTCGAAATAGTTGCGCTCCACCCGCACGCAGGCCCCCATGCGGGTGTTGATGGCATCGTCGCAGTTCTGGTAAAAATTGTTGAAAATATGGGCCTTGCCGAAGCGGATAAGGGGCAGGCGCGAGCCGATGTTGTAGAAATGGTTGTGGTGCAGGGTGATGCGGATCAGGGAATCGGCATACTGGGTGTCTCCGGAGCTGATCAGGATCGCTTTCCAGTGGTCATGAAAGGCGCAGTTGGAGACGGTGATAAAGGAGGAACGGTTCTTGATGTCGAGCAGGCCGTCATAATAATCCTTGCCATGGTCGCGGTCGGAGAAAAACTCGCAGCGGTCGATGACGATATTTTGCGAACCGCCGTTTATGCTCATGGCATCATTGGTCTCTCCGGCATCGGGGACATGGGAGAGAATCACATTGCGGATGATGACATTGCGCGCTCCGTTGATGGCCAGTTCGATGCCGCGCAGGTGCGCCGCCTTGCCCACGCCGAGCAGGGTCTTGTCGGACTGGATGGCAATGACTGTGCTGCCGGCGATCTCGCCGCTGAACTGGACCGTACAGGGGCCCGGGGATTCAAGCCCCGCGCGCAGCTCCTCCAGGGTCGTCGCCGCCAGCGTCTCTCCCTCGGCCCCGCCGGTGACCAGCCAGGGCGTCCCCCGGTCATCCTGAACGGTGGCATAGCCGAGGATGGTGGTATCGATCCGGCTCAACACCGCCTCCGGTAAAAAGCGCGCCACCGCGGTGACGTCGCGCCTGATCGCGAAGGAATGCAGGCTGTCGGCCCCGGGCTCGTCGCCCGTCCAGCTCTGAAAAAAGAAGCTGGGCCGGGCCCGGGCGCGCAGGGTGATCATCGTCCCCTTGTCGTAAAGGGCCTGCACCGGGCCATAGCTCACCGAGCCGCGCGAGGTATCGTTACTGCCGACCGTGAGGGTGTACTGCGGGGAGCACTCCCAGGCGCTGAGGCCGCTGCCGAGGATCTTGAGATAGTCGAGATTGGCGAGGCCGCCGCTGCAGAGCGCCTCCAGGCGGATCTTGTGGTCGCCGGCGGAGAGATGGACCGGAACCGGTGTGATCTCCGCCCAGTTCGACCAGGTGGTGGTATAGGGAAAAAGCAGCGAGTCGACGGCCGAATTACCGTCAATGAGGAGCCGGGCATCGCGCAGATTGGTCGCGGTCCCGCCAAAGGCACAGCGCCAGGTGAAAAGAAAGGTGCCTTCGGCCTGGACGTAGATTTCCCAGCTCACCGCCTTGCCGATGCCGTTCTCGACATCGATAAAGCCTGGGCCGGTCCAGCCGCTGATGCTCCCCGACGAGGTGACGATGGTCCCGTTCCAGGTGCACAAACCCAGCTCCTGCTCCTGAATGACCAGGGAATCGGTTTGGGCCCCGACGGCGGTAAAAATTCCAAGGATCAGGACCAGCAAAATCCTTCTGCTCATGACTGCTCTCCGCGCCTGTTCAGCCGGCGGTTCGGGTGACAACAGGCCCCGGTTTCACTCGATGCCGGGGATATCCTCATAGGTGTGCGCCTTGTACCACTGCAGATCGTGCTGCGGCGGGTCAAAATCCGCCGGGAAGGGTTTACCGGAAAAGGTCTGAAAATAGAGGGTGCAGGCGTCGCGCCAGATGCGGGCGTCCCGCTCCTGTTTGGCAAGCAGAGTGCTGACCTCGGAAAAGCGTTCGGCATCGATGTGCTCCTGAAGACTCGCCCACTCCGACCGCAGGCGGCCGACCGACCTGACGCCGGCGTCATAGCGATAGCAAAGTTCTTCCCAGAGTATCCGCCCCGATTTCATGCGGTGTTCCCAGGGGAGATGGTGAAACCAGAGCAGCAGCTCCTCGGGGCAGCTCTCGACGCGGCCGTAGAGCTCACGCAGCGGCGGGCGGTACTGCTCGAGGGCGTTGCTGCCCGCGGGAGTGCGCTCGAAGCCGATCCCGGCGCTGTCGGCGCGATGGTAATAAACCGAGGTCCAGTCCGCCCTGCCGCTGTCGACCCAGGGGCCCGGGCCGTAGTGGTGGCCGTAGTACATGATATGATGCAGCCCCAGGGGTGTCATATAATTAACCGCGATCTCGCGCGAGGCCATCATCATGCCGCTGATGGTGTGGGCGGCCTCCTCGTCCCGGGTGAAGGTCATCCTCACCCATTCCCCGGCGATCGTCGCCGAGGAGAGGCCGGGGTCCCAGGCGAGCCGCCCGAAGGCGTACCAGTTGGCCTGACCGAAGGGATGGCCGGTCCAGTTGCGTACATCCCCGATGTTAGAGACTCCCGCCATAGCCGTGAGGGTGTGACCACCGAGTGAACCATCGACCACCCGCGCCACGGTCGAGCCCTCGCCGGCGGCATGGGTGTCCGAGCGCAAACACTCCTCATAAAGCGGCGCCAGGTAGACCAGATGGACGGAGGCGCCAAGATACTCCTGGGTGATCTGGAATTCGGGCATCATCGCCGTGCGGGGCATCGCCCCGAAGAGGGGATGAAAGGGTTCGCGCGGCTGGAAATCGATCGGCCCGTTCTTGACCTGGATGAGGGCATTTTCACGGAAGCGGCCGTCGAGGGGGACGAACTCATTCCAGGCCTGTTTGGCGCGGTCGTCGGGGACGTTGTTGTCATAGACGAAGGCCCGCCACATCACGATCCCGCTGTGGGGCGCCAGGGCATCGGCGAGCAGGTTGGCGCCGTCGGCGTGGCTGCGGCCGTAATTCTGGGGACCCGGCTGCCCCTCGGAGTTGGCCTTGACGAGAAAACCGCCGAAATCGGGAATCAGCCGGTAGATCTCCTCCGCCTTCGCCTGCCACCAGGCGATGACAGCCGGCGCGAGGGGATCGGCGGTCACCAGCCCGCCGATCTCGACCGGGGCGCTGAATCGCGCGGTCAAGTAGACCCGGATTCCATAGGGACGGAAAAGATCCGCCAGCGCGGCCACCTTGCGCAGATAGCCATCGGTCAGCACCTGCGAGTTGGCATTGACGTTGGTCAGGACTGTCCCGTTGATCCCGATCGAGGCGTTGGCCCGGGCGTATTCGATGTAGCGCGGATCGAGGCGGTCGGGCAGCTCCTCCCAATCCCAGAGGGAGCGGCCCGCATAGCCGCGTTCGACGGTGCGGTCGAGGTTATCCCAGTGGTTGAGGAGTCTCACCCCGATCCTGGGCCGGCTTTTAATCTCCAGGCCGGTGATCTCCTGCCCCGTCTGCAGAAGGCGAAGGAAATGAAAGACGCCATAGAGTACGCCGTGGTCGTGGCTGGCGGCGATGGCGGTGATCCTTTTTCCCCTGTAAAGGGTGCTGACGATCAGATAGCCTTCCTCGCCAAGGCCGGCGAGCTTCTGCTCCAGCCCGAGGGAGGCGATCACCTTGCCGGATGCCGGCGTGCCGGCCACGACCGTGCCATGGCGTCTGGCGGAACGCGCCTCCGGGATGGCCCGGCCCAGGAGCCCGCTCAAGCCGCGCTCCAGCTCACCGGCGGCAGCCCGCAGCACGGGCGAGTCGCCCTCGATGAACCAGCCGGTGAGATTTTTTTGACAGGCGGTTAGGAGAACCGGATCGTCGATCCGGTCATAGCGCAGCCAGAGCCGGCTGCCATCCTCAGCGCGCACGGCTGCAATTGTCACCAAAATGAGTATGATCAGGGCGGAAATGCGGGTCATGTTATTCATCACAGGCAGCCTCGGCATAAATACAACTGAATCCTTTCCAAATTACCCAATCGCGCATCCAAAATCAAGGAGTTTTGCGGCAGTGCAGCCCCCGAAATCAGGCTCCTGCCTGGTGCCGCGTCCCCCCTCTTCATGCCGGCCGCAGCCAATCTGCCATGCTCCACCGCAGCGCAGGGATTGTTTTGTCTTGCATGAAACCTCTCTTTTTTGTAACGTACATAAAGAGTATCAACGAGAAATTAACCCTTCGTCGAGGTGGAATGTGAGAAAAGAATGGCTGCAAAAGATGGTGACGGCCGCCGAGGTGGAGGCCGCACACATGGTCAAGGACGACCGGTTGGGGCCCGATCCTGTGCCCTTTGGCTTCAAGAACGAGCGCTGGCGCGCCATGCTGGCGCAGATGGAGGAGGGGGACGAATTATGGGAGTTCCGCAGCCCGGTGGAGAGCTGGGAACACCTCGCCGGACGCGCCGGGATCGCCCTGGTCCGCCAGGGTGAGATCATCAATTTTATTGTCACCATGATGAACTAGGCCGTCCTGCGCGGTATGCGGCAAGCGAAGGAGAGTGTGACCCGGATGGATGATGCAATCGCCTTTATCAGGGAGGCGGACAAACTCAAGAATATCGTCCGCAAGACGCGAAATTTTTCCAACGAGCGCTACGAAAACGATGCCGAGCATTCCTGGCACATCTGCCTCATGGCCATCACCCTCCAGCCCTGGGCCAACGAGGCGGTCGACATCGCCAGGGTGCTGAAAATGCTCATCCTCCACGATCTGGGGGAGATCTTTTGCGGAGACACCATCGTCTACGCCAAAAACGATGACCACAAGCGCAGAGAGCTGGAGGCGGCGCATGATTTCTTCGCCATGCTGGGTCCGCTCCGCCAGGAGGAGTATAACACCCTTGTGAACGAATTCGAGGCCCGCGCAACCCCCGAGGCCCGTTACGCAAATGCCATCGACCGTGCGGAGCCGATCCTGCAGAATTTGCATCACAAAGGGGAAACCTGGAACAAAAACCACATCTCCTTCGACCGGGTGGTGGCGCTGAATGCTGCGCTGGTCTCCGAGGGGTCCAGAGCCCTCTGGGAATACATCCTCCGCAGCCTCGAAGAGATGAGAGCGGCGCATCTCTTCAGCCAAAAATAGCAGAGTTCCCCGGTCAGCTGCCAGCGCAAAGCCGGCGGAATGCCGCGCCTGCACCGCAAGGAAACAGGGCCTCTTGCTGTCAAAAGACCGCAACTTTTTCAGTGATTACTGACTTATGGAGGAAGCCATGGATGAGAATACCTGCTGCCCGGAGTTCGATCCGGCGCCCTGGGATGACAAGCTGTTCGAATGGTCGGACAAGCAATTCATCAAGGACAAGGTCCGCACCCTCTTTTTCATGTCGCTCAATTTCGGCTCCGTCATGAAGCGGCTGGATGCCAGGGTGACGGCTGCGGGCGGCACCTTCGCCGGCGGGCTCTGCCTTTCCGATCACACCTCCCGTTGGAACATGGACGTCTATCTCGCCGTGGATCGCGAGATTCCGGGTGCGGAAAACACCACCCTGAGCGGGAAATTTCTGACCAGGGTCTACGAAGGACCCTTCCAGGATACCGGAAAATGGTGCGCGGATTTCAGCGCAAAGGCTGGAGAGCAGGGGTTGGAGGTCAAGAAATGGTTTATGTGGTATACTACCTGCCCGAAATGCGCAAAGAAATACGGCAAAAACTACACCGTCATCGTCGGCCAGGTGGAGTAATCCTGCAAGGGGCCGGCCCCGGCGGACCAACAGAGGCTCTTTCGTTCAATCAAGGAGAGGAAAAATGAGGCGTACGAGAATCTGCAGGCTGCTGTCCTGGATGCTTGTGGCGGTCATCATCAGTGCGGGGCCCGGCTGTTCCCCGGCTCTGAAAAAGGGCGGCCCAACCGCCATCGATCCCCGGCCGAAGGTCATCCTCGGCATTTTCGGCGGCATGGGGCCCGAAGCCACGGCCAGCCTCTATCAGCTCATCGTCGAGCGCACCCCGGCGACCAGGGACCAGGAGCACATCCCCACCCTCATCTACAGCCTGCCGACGGTGCCCGACCGCACCGCCTCCATCTTCAGCGGCGACCCCTCCATCCTCCCCTATCTGGCCGAAGGGGTGACCCGACTGGAAAAATCCGGGGCCTCGTATATCGTCATCCCCTGCAACACCGCCCACTATTTCTATGATCACATGCAGGGTGCGGTGAAAATCCCCATCATCAACATGATCCGCGAGGCTGCAGAGGAGGTGGCGGTCAAATATCCCGGGGTCAAAAAGGTGGGACTGCTGGCGACGACGGGGACCATCTCCACCGGCATCTATGAGAAGGAATTCGCCGCGCGCGGCATCGAGATGATCAAACCCTCCGCCAGCATCCTGGAAAACTATGTCATGAAAGCGGTCTACCTGATCAAGGCGCACGGCGACAAAAAACAGTGCGAAGAGTGGCTTTACCTGGCCGGCAAGGAGCTCGAGAAGAGCGGGGCCGAGGTGGTGGTGCTCGGCTGCACCGAGATCCCTCTCGCCTTCAATCCCGAGCGCTCCGGCGTGCCGGTGGTGAGCGCCACCCAGGTGCTGGCGGACCGGGCCATCGCCCGCTTTCAGCAGCTCTCCATTTTCCAGCCGGTGCAATAGCCGGGGCAGCCGGCAAGGCCGCTGAGCACAGGCCGGCCCCGCCCAGCAGGCGCCCTCACCTGAGCAGCAGCATGCGTCTGCTCTGGCTGAAACCCGTTGAGGTGGTGAGCCGGTAGAAATAGACGCCGCTGGCAAGGCCCGAGCCGTCAAAGCGGATGGTGTGTTCGCCGCTCTCCTGAACGCGATCGATCAGCGTGCTGACCCGTCTGCCGGCGGCATCCCATACCTCCATGCGCACGCTGGTCCGTCCGGGCAGCTGATAGCGGATAAGAGTGGCGGGGTTGAGGGGATTCGGATAGTTCTGCCCCAGGGTGCAGCCGGTCGGGATCTCGGCGGGGGCTTGTGCGCCGGTCGTGGTACAGCTGTTTTCAGCTTCCTCCCCCACCCCCGTCGGCGCAAAACCGGCGTTGGAGAGACAGATCTTGTCGAGTTTGGCGCCGTCCTCGCGGTAGCCGATGACGAGGGTGTGCGCCCCGGCGGTGAGGGCATAGTCGCCGAGCTTTTTCCACTCCCATCCGTTCGTCCCCAATCCATTGAACATCTGGAATCCCCCGCCATCCATCTTGATCCAGTAGGAATCATCATCGGCGCTCGGACAGTTGAGCCGGGCGAAGAGAGAAAAGGTTGCGGAGCTGTCGACCGTAAAGGGGAGCTGGATCCAATTTTCGCCGCCGGCCGGGGCGGCGCTCAGGCTCTGCATTCCCGCCTCAACCATCACATAGACTCCCCCCGAGGCCTGGGAATCGGTGCCGATCCGCCAGTTTCCACCCACTGTCGCGCACTCGGGCTCATGGAAACGCGACTCGCTCCGTTCTTTCGAGACATAGGGTTCCCTGCCGGTGAAAAGGCTCAGATCCACAGCCTCGCCCATCAGGCGGTGGCCGGTCTCATTGGGATGAAGATGATCCCCGGTATCCGCCTCCGGAAGGAGGCTGAGGGTGTCGGCCGGATTGCGCAGGGCAAGATCGAAATCGATGACCCCGTCAAAAAGCCCGCCATGCCGGATCCACTGATTGACCTTTTGTCTCTCCGCCTCGTGGATGGGCGAATAGTAGGAGTTACCAGACATGGGGAGCAGGGTGGCTCCATAGACATAGATGCCGCGGGAGTGGGCGCTGCGGATCATCTGGGAAAAGGCATCGATGAGGCGCTCGCCGACCCCGCTGCCTCCGTTGCCGATATCGTTGATGCCCTCGAGGATGACCAGCCAGCGCACTCCGCTCTGTTCCAGCACATCGCGGTTGAAGCGGCTCAAAGCGGAGGGCCCCAGGCAGGTCCCGAGCACGCAGTTGCCGCCGATCCCCTGATTGAGAACGGCGACGTGCTGCGTCTCCGGATTCTCCTGGAGCCGCCGGGCCAGTTCATCCGGCCAGCGGTTCTGTTTGTTGGTGCCCGATCCGCGTCCGTCGGTGATGGAATTGCCCAGCACGGCCACCGCCGCCGCGGGAGCGGGGGCCTGGACGTCGATGGTATGGATGATGTACCAATGGTCGGTCCGCACAGCGCCCGCGAAATCGGCCCTGCCGGTCTGGTCGCCGGCGAGCAGATAGGAGGTGGTCCTGGAGCCGGGATGGCCGGTCAGGCCGGAGGGGGTGCTGCCGAAATGGATGGTGACGGCGAGTTCCATCCGCGGCTGCAGGGGAAATGGGAAGGGATCCGAGGTGGCCGCCAAGCCCGGCGGGATGGTCACCGTGTTCCCGCCCTGAAAGAGCAGCGGCCGCTCTGTGGCTGGATCGATCACCCCGCCTCCCGCCGAGGCGGCGATCAGAACCCTTTGCAGGGTTACCGGGGCGGAGCTGAACTCATTGCTGAAACGCATGCGCAGGGTGTCGCCGCCGATCGAGACGCGGAGGATCTGGCGCAGGGTGTTGCTGGTCAGCCCGGGGGCGGGCGGATTGTTGTTGGTCTCGACCAGCTGGGGAGCCGTGCTCCAGGTCCCGACCCATCCGGTCGATCCGGCGAAGGCCACGGCCAGGGTGCTCCCGAGCAGGGCCAGCACTGCCAGCCAGGGCAGGATCAGGCCCGGATGTCCCCGGTGTGAAACAGCAGCGCACAGGCAAGATCCCGCTGCGGATTTATGCATCATTTTCGTCTCTCCCTTTTTCAGCATGCAAACAGTCGAATTTCCCCCGCCTGAAAATAGCCATTCAGCCGTTCAAAAACAAGGCTATTCGCCGCAGCCGCCTTTCGGCTGCAGCCGGCATCCGGGAAAACCCGCCCGACTGTATCTGCGCCCCGTGTCTCCTGCCGCCGACAATCTCCTTGTTATTACGCCGCTGAATGGTTACTTTAAACATCGATTCGCGCCCGAGAAAGGAGTAACCGGCTCCCGCTCTCTCCCTCACGACCTGACCGGCGCCTGGTCCTGAACAGAAAGTGCATCCATGTACCCGAGCAAGAACTTGCCTGGCCTGAGGGGGCTTCTCCACCGCCTCCTTGCAATCCGCTTTCCCCTTTTCTGCGCGCTTTTTCTCGCCGGACTGATTCCGGCCGCGGCCTCGCCCCGGCCGCCCGCAGGCGGCCTCTCTGCAGATTCCCGAAGCATAAAAACCCTGATCGAACTGATCAACCGGAGTGAGCATGACAGCGTGCTCGCCCTATCCAGGGATCTGATCGGAGAGGATCCCGCCAGCCCGCTCGGCTACTTCATGGCCGCCGATGCCTACCAGACCATGATGCGCGATTTCCGCATCAAGGCCTGGCAAACCGAATTCGACAGCCTGATCGCCATCGCCTCCGTCAAGGCCACCACCCTGCTGGAGAGGGAACCGACCGTGGAAAACCATTTCATCGCGGGCGTCGTGCAGGGCTACTACTGCCTCGCCCTCTTTGGCTCGGGCAGCTATCTGCGCGCGATCAAGACCGCGGAAAACAGCATCTCCCTGCTGCGCAAGGCCCGCCAGCTCGATCCCGGCTTTGCGGATCCCCTCTTCGGCATCGCCGTCTATGAGTACAACAAGAGCAAGCTGCTGTTCGGACTGCTGGGTGGAGAGGAGAAAGCGGCGGTCGCCAAACTGAGGAAGGTGGAAAAGGAGGGGCGCTATCTGTCAACCAATGCCAGCTATTCTTTGCAGGCGACCTATCTCGAGAACGGCCAATACGACAGCGCTTTGGTCATCAATGATCATCTCTATAAACACTATGCTGCCAGCCCCTCCTGTCTCTACCACCGCGCCCTCCTGCTTGAAAAAACCGGCCGTCTCGAGGAAGCTCTGCAGATCTGGGAGCAGCTGATCGCGACGCTGCAGCGTCGCCAGCCGGTCAGCAACGGCTTTCTCGCAGAGAGCCACTATCATCTGGCCTGGCTAAACCGCCAGCTCAAGCGGGATGAGAACGCCCGCAAGCTGCTCATCCAGTCGGCCCGCTTCGCCGCCCGGCGCCGCGCCGATGAGGAGTTGGAGGGCTCTTATATCAAGTTCAAGGAGATCAAGGGCAAGATCAATTCTGCGCTGGCGGAATGGCAGCAGTGAAACCGCCGGAGCCTTGTCACGAGGGATCACGAGGCCCCGGCGCCTGATGCAGAGTTAACGGTTCAGTTCGTCAAGGATGGCCTGGATCTCCTCCTGACAGCCCCCGCACGTCGTGCCCGCCAGGGTCGCTTCGCCGACCTCCTCGACGCTCTTCAGCCCCTTTTCCCTGATCGCCTTGACGATCTCCCCCCGGGTGACCTCGTTGCAGAAGCAGATCATTTCATCATCATTCATACCGGTTATCCTCAGTTTAGCCCAAAGATCTTCATGTCCTCTTCCACTGTGGTGATGGTCTGAACGCCAAATTTCTCCTGGACGATGCGGAGAAGATCGGGCGTCAGAAAAGCCGGCAGGGTCGGTCCGATGTGGGTATTCCTGATGCCGAGAGCGAGCAGGGCGAGATGGACGATGATCGCTTTCTGCTCATACCAGGCGATATTGAAAACGACCGGCAGCTGGTTGATGTCCTCCAGCTTGAGGATCTCCTTGAGCTTGAGCGCCACCAAAGCCCAGGAATAGGAGTCGTTGCACTGGCCGGCGTCCAGCACCCTCGGGATGCCGTTGATCTCGCCGAGATTGAGCTTGTTGTAGCGGTACTTGGCGCAGCCGGAGGTGAGAATCACGGTATCCTTCGGCAGCTGTCGGGCGAACTCGGTATAGTATTCGCGGCTCTTCTGCCGGGCATCGCAGCCGGACATGACCACCAGCCGCTTGATCGCCCCCGAATTGACCGCCGCAAGGATCTTGTCAGCGAGGGCCAGCACCTGATTATGGGCGAAACCGATGGTGATCTCCCCGCTTTCGATCTCGGTCGGGGGCGGGCATGTCCGCGCCAACTCGATGACAGCAGAAAAATCCTTCTGCCCGTTCGGCAAGCGCTTGTCGATCTGTTTCCAGCCCGGCATGCCGGCTGCACCGGTGGTGAAGACGCGTTCGTTGTAGGTCGTGGTCTTGCGGGGAGGAACCAGGCAGTTGGTGGTGAAGAGAATCGGACCGTTGAAGGTTTCGAATTCATCCAGCTGGCGATGCCAGGCATTGCCATAGTTGCCGGCGAGGTGTTTGTATTTTTTCAGCCGGGGATAGGCATGGGAGGGCAGCATCTCGGAGTGGGTATAGATGTCCACGCCCTTGCCTTCCGACTGGATGAGCAGCTGCTCCAGATCCCTGAGGTCGTGTCCGCTGACCAGGATGCCGGGATTCTTGCCGGCGCCGATGGAGACCCGGGAAATTTCGGGATGGCCGTAGGTGGAGGTGTTGGCCTTGTCCAGCAGGGCCATCGCCTTGACGCCGTGTTCGCCCGTACGCATCAGCCATTCCAGCGCGCTCTCCAGGCTGGCCGGCCGGGTGATCATGGCCAGGGCCTCCTGCATGAAAGTGAAAATCTCCTGCTCCTCGTAGCCCAGATTAAAGGCGTGCTCGGTATAGGCGGCCATGCCCTTCAGGCCGAAGAGGAGGTACTGCTTGAGGGCGCGGACATTGTCATCCGTGTCATAGGCCAGGATGCCGGCATCGGCGGCTTTGGCGTGGAATTCGGCCTCGGTGTCGCCATGCCAGACGAGGGCATCGTGGCGGACGCTCAGGGTCACCTTGTTCTTCAGGGCATCGCGATACTTCAGGCTGTCGCGAATGGCCTGGATGATGGCCTGGTCATCAAAATTGGCGTTGGTGATGGTCATAAAGAGGCTGTTGGTGATGTGCCTGCTCTCAACACTGGTATCGATACCCTGTTTGCGGGCCTCGATCGCGGCAAGAGCGAGCCCCTGGCAGGCGTAGATCAGAACATCCTGCAGATTGGCAGTGGCCTCCTTCTTCCCGCACACACCATTGATGGTGCAGCCTGTATTCTTGACGGTCTCCTGACACTGGTTGCAAAACATGCTCATATCACCTCCATGAATCCATGTTGATTAACATGCAAATACAAGTAATTAATTTAGAAAATACTGCTCTGATAATCAAGAAGTTTTGCTCCCCAACCGGAGGGCGCACCCCTTCCATCCGGGGCAACGCAGCAGCACAGTTTGAGCACCACAGCTGATACAGGGATTCAGGCGGCTCCATCCCTCTCCGTGCGGATGAATGAGAGCAGGGCGGCGAGGATGAGCAGCAGGCCCGGGATATAAATCTCCCAGGCGAAGCGGGAGGGGATGAACTGTGTGATGGTGCGGACCATATTTTCGTCCCGGAGTACTTTTGTCAGCCCCCCGGTGAGGTCGTGCCGGAAGATCAGCAGGGTATAATCGATGGTAAAGCTGACATAGACAAAGAGAGCACCTGCCAGGAGGAGCAGCCATTCCCGTCTGTTGAAAACACTCCTCTCTCCCCTCGCCAGGAAGCGCTCAGCTGCCAGATGGAGGACGATCATGGCCAGGGCGCAGAGCACCGGCGCAATCACGGGCCCGATCCAGGTGATGGGGATGAGAAAAAGAACGTCCCAGGTCAACAGGGAGGCGGGCCAATCGAGCAGCAGCTTGAGGGCGAGGTAGTAAAAGAGGTCCCAGACGCCGAAGAGGTAGAGAAAGCAGGTGAAGCGGGTGAAGGGGGTGCGGCTCCCCAGCCAGCCGATGGCCGCGAGCATCACCAGGGTGCAGATTTCACGCAGCACCTCGGTGAGGTAGATCCCCCCGGGCATGGCCGCCAGCGGAAAATAAAAGCCCTCCGGGTAGTAGAGGGCGCGGAGGTAGACCACGACGATGGCTTCGAGAAAACCCATGGCGGCGGCGAAAACCGCCAGCCCGAGCAGTTTGCGGGATTTTTCTTGCATGCGAATCCTTCACCCGGCCGACGGGTGATAGATAGGGGTGGCGCTCCCCGTCGCGGGGAGCGCCATCCGGTTACTTTTTGATGAATTCCACCCTGCGATTCTTCGCCTTGTTGGCGGGAGTGTCGTTGGCGGCAAGCGGCTGGCTCTCCCCGGCGCCCCCGGTCTCCAGGCGAGCAGCCTCGATCCCGAAGGTCTTGATCAGCTCGTTCTTGACTGATTCCGCCCTCCGCTTCGAGAGGTCAAGATTGGCGGTGTCATCGCCGTCACTGTCCGTATGTCCGATGATGCTGAGATTCATGCCCGGATTCTCCTGGAGCACATCGGCGATGCTCTTCAGGGTGCCGTAGGATTCCGGTTTGACCGCAGCCTTGTTGACGTCGAAGGAGATTCCATAGCTGACCAGCTTGCCCTCGGTGAGGAGCTTGCTGCGGGTGTCGGGCGAAGCGGTGGTGATCTGGAAATTGGAGATCATCGGATAACTGTAGGCGCCCCATCCCGAGAAGCGCAGCCGGTCGAATTTCACTCCCGCATGAATATTGGTCGGGACGTCGAGGGTCTTGGCACCCTGGTGGTAGATCCGTACCCTTCTCTTCTGGACCCAGATGATGACATGGTTGACCTGCTCGATCAGGACCGGATTCCTGACCGCCTGCCCCTCCAGCCAGGCGTCATCCACGCTGGCGTAGCCTTTGGTCTCCCAGCCCTCCTTTTTGATGGTGATGTGCAGGCCGGCAGTGCCGGGATAGAGGTCACTGTTCAGCTCTTGCGGCTCCTCTGGATTCTCGGCATAGAGGGTCAGGGTGATGCCATCGGTATACTCCCCATCGGGGATGATGTCGAATTCGATGATAAAGTTATCCGGAAACTCGATCTTTTTCGCAAAGCAGTAAACGGCGTCCTCACCGTTCATATGGAACCATTTACCGGAGGCGATGTTGACGGTCTTGACTTCACCGCTGCCGTTGGAGGTCCAGAGGGCAGGAAAATCCCCGATTCCATCCTGCGAGAAATCCTCGAAAAAGAGCACCTGGTCGCCGGGAACAAAATCGTACCGGCTGGCGCTCTCCAGCTTCTGACGGGCCGGTGTGACTGATGATGGCGGGCGCCGGCTCTCTTCTTCAGCGCCTGATTCCGTCTCTGCGGACGCCTCTGCCTCAGCCTCTTCTTCGTTCTGCTCGCCGGCCTTTTGCTTCTTCTTGCCCAGCAGCTTGCCGAGGCCCTTTTCGATCTGGTTAAAACCCTCGTCCACTCCCCGCTCGATGCCGCTGTTGGTCCTGTCTGTGGCCTGGCGCTTCACCACCTCTTCAGGATCGACCACCTGAGCGTTGAGGAGGGTGCCGGTGAGGAGCAGGCAGACCAGGAGGGCCATGGCGCGGCCGCATTTCTTTTTCATAGCGTACCCTTTCTTCTGATGATCAAGCCCGGTTCACGAAGGGGATGCGACGGGAGGCGCAGGGGGTCCCATGCCCTGAGCGCGGGGAAGAGCCGGCGGAACGGGGGAAATGCTGACCAACAGGATTTTTACTACCGGGGAAATCTGTACTGCGGACGCTGCAGGAGACCAGGGCAATGTCTGCCGAGGGAGACCGGAGACCACTGTTCAAATCGCACTCCTCTTTTCAGGCCGGCTGGCCTGAACCTCCCCCCACATCCAATTCCGTACTAAATTAGCCAATCCGGCGCTGGAAGTCAAGTACTATTCCGCAAAGGCTGAGCTTCGGGGTCACGGCTGATCCCTTGCGGGAGAGCAGCGCCGGCCTGATCCTACCTGAGTACAGCCATTTTTTTAACCTGCTGGGAGGCCTCCTGGCGCAGGAGATAATAATAGATACCGGTGGGCAGGCTGGCTGCGTCCAGCTCAACCGCGTGCTCGCCGGCGGCAAGGGGGCTGTCGAGCAGGGTCAGGACCCTCTCCCCCAGCAGATTGATAACCCACAGACGGGTCCTTCCCGCTGCGGGCAGTGTGAACTCGATACGCGTGGCCGGATTGACCGGATTGGGGTAACAGTTTTTAAGTTCGAAGCGCAGGGGCCCGGCTTCCGCCTTTTTGACCGCAGAGGGCTGGTCGCAAACGATCGTGCGCTGCCCCGCCTCCGTCGGCCTGGATTCCATCCCGAGGTCGTCAAAGGCTTTGGCGGTGATCAGGCGCCGGCCGCGCAGGATTTGATAATCGGCCATTTTCCAGGCGAAGGCAAAGTTTTGCTCCCGGTCGCTGCTCTCGCCGATAAAATGATAGTCGTAGTAATACTCGACCCGGCGCACATCCGCCGAGGCTTTGACCGTGAGCATCAGCGTGCTGTCCAGCCGGACGGTGCTGTTCGCCTCCAAATTCAATGCCACTTCCGGCCGCTGGTTTGGAGTAAAACTCCCGGAGTTTGGGCCGCAGAGATAGCCATAGGCGAAGATGGCCTGGCACTGGGTCTGCTGGATGGTGAACTCGCTGCCGGCAATGCTCCAGCGGTTGGGAAAACGCGCTTCGGCGTCGGGGAAGGCGGCAATCGCCGGGAAAGCTGTGGAGCGCGAGTAATCCTCGTCCCCGATCCAGGTCCAGTTCTCCCCCGACATCCAGTCGCCATCGTAGTGTATGTCGTAGATCACATAGCCCGGCAGGATCGGGTTATCGTAGACCATGCTGTTATAGTCGGTCAGATACCACGAGTCGCAGTGGAAGGGCTGCCGTTCGGGATTCTCACCCAGGCCGCTGATCCGGACCAGATCGAGCTGGTTGCCGCCGAGGCAGTAGTCGCAGGTGGTGTAGCAGGCGTCGAGGAACCTTTTCTCGCCGCTGAATTCATAAGCGGCGGCCGCGAGAAATATTTTAGGGGTGCTGAGTGAGCCGAGCATGTGCATGATGCTGCGCGAGGCGCCATAACGGAAGCCGCGGTCGTTGGTGGTCTGCACCGTCTCCTTGTCGGCCATGGCGATGAGGTCGTCCCGGCACTGATGTCGCAGCGCCCGGTCGAGTCCGGGATGGCCATCCGGGATGCGGCCGAAAACAAGCGCAGCATGGTGCCAGGGATTGATCATGTACCAGAGGTATGATTTCCAGCCATCGTCTCTCGTCTTGCAGCTGCGGAAATCCTCCTGATAGGAGGTGAGGCCGGTAGTGCGGTAGAGCGCGGCGGCGGCGAGCATGCGCGCGCGGTTGATGTCGCCGTTGGTGTCCTGATTTTGGGCATGGGCCCAGTCGTAGGCGGTTTTGGCCTCGCCGATCCAGGCCGGGCTCTCCGGATGCACGCCCCCGGCGAACTTGTCCAGACCGGTGCAGAGATAAGCGGCACAGGCGGCATAGCGGTAGGCCATCAGCACCGAATCGGCCCCCTTCATGGCCATAACACGCTTGTCCTGCCAGGAGGCGGTGCCGCTTTCGGCGCCGGCGTCGACCCCGGCATAGCCGGGAATCCCCCCGGTGGAGTAGCCCTGGGCGATCAGGGCCTCGCGCGTCCGTTTGTAGTATTTGATCAGCCACTGCGCTTCGTCGAGCAGATCGGGCAGGCCGTTTCGCCCCTCGTCGATCCAGGCCTCGCCGGCGTCGACCTGGTATTTACCGCCGACATCGCCGTCGCCGAAATTCTCCGGCTTGAGGTCGTAAAGCGCCAGCAGGGTCATCGGGACCACATAGTGGTCGGGATAGGTGTCCCAGTCGCCGGCGTCATGGTACCAGCCCCAGACCCCGGTGACGCTGCCCTTGCCCTGGTTGGGGTCAAAGTTGCCCTCGGTCTTCAGCTCGGGATAATAGTTCATCACGATCCCGTCCTCGGTGCGGTGGTCGCGGGGATAGATCAGCCCCGGCTCGATCTCCTTGTTGACCCCCTGCCGCTGGGTGAAGAGCGCCCGCGAGGTGAGGTGATAGGCCTGGCGGTAGACATCGCCGCCGATCTCGAAGGCGTAAGAACAGCCCATTTTTTCGACGACGAGGCGGTACTCGCCGGGGGTGTTAAAACTGGAGAAATCGCACTGCCAGACGTCGGCGCGGGTGAAATTCTTGTTGCTGAAGGTAGTGCTGGAAAAATCGGCGGCCGTTTTATGCCGGTGCCGGCCGATCGAGCCGGAAAAAACGATCGCACCATCCGAGCTCCGCACCAGGTGAAAGGGGGCGTAATAATAGCGATCGAGATTGAGGGCGCCAGCGGGATGGTCAGGCGTGTCGAAGGAGCCCATCCACTGCGAGAGATAAGCGTATTTGGGCGCCCCCGGGACCATACCGATCTGGTTGAGGTGAATTGCGGGCGAGCGCAGGGAAAAGGCGTCGAAGAGGAAGGTATAGGTATTGACATTCGAGGCGAGGTTGTTCAGCTTGACCGTGTAGGTGCCGCCCTGATTCATGCTGAAGGGCAGCTCGAGGTAGATCCAGTGGGCCATCAGCACCCTGGGCATCGGCGCGGCGTAGAGATCGTTGAAGGATTCGCCCTTGGCCTTGCGTCCGATAGCGATCGGTCCCTGGCCGGTCTGATAGCGGATATCGTCCGGACTGGAGATGATATAGTTGGAGAGAACCGCGGCGGCAGCGGTGTCCAGCCGCGAGTAATAGACGCGATTGCCGCGGCTCCGCTCCTGGCCGATGCCGAAATAATCGATGTGCCCTTCGGAAAAATAGAGCACCAGGATTTTGTCCGTCACCGGCTGGATGCGAATCAGATCGGCGGCCAAAAGCACCGGTGCAAAAATGGCCGGCAGCAGGCCGGCCAGGCCAAGCAGAAAACTGTGCCTCATTTTGAGAACTCCAGAATGGTAAAAGGGCGGAAACACCGGCCTCCGCAAGCGGTTGATTTCACCGGTTTTTGACGATCTCCGCAAAACACTCCACGCCGCTGGGAATAACGGCGCCATAGCCGTGACCCGGACGCGACCATGCCCCCGCCATATAGAGGTTTTTGACCGGCGTATTGTGGCCGACGCGGGTATTCCCCGAATTGTTGACGGTCTGATCCCAACCGTGCATGTTGATGAAAGTTACA
>Ga0302250_1000921_pt1 | contig 24345 bp, 17 predicted proteins | sample AAG_RA_Asp_MG_FD_193536 | JGI IMG/M metagenome (GOLD analysis project Ga0302250, IMG submission 193536) | Enriched activated sludge microbial communities from anaerobic digester in WTTP, New Holstein, Wisconsin, United States - AAG_RA_Asp | ecosystem: Engineered > Bioreactor > Anaerobic >... | reverse complement strand
TGAAAGTACCGTTTGCCGCACTGGTTCCGTTGTAGTTCTGATATCCTGTTAAATAAATGCTGGCGTTGGCCAGAGCGCTGCCTGTGTCGCTGGCCAGAATCGTTCCGCTTACGCTTACCTGAGCCATGGGAGTGAGATTAACATTCATGATCTCTGTTTCGTTTTCCAGCAGTTGGATGTTTTGGCTGTGGTTGTTATAACCGTATTTGCTGAAGGTAACGGAATAGGTGTTGGGCAGAACGTTTGGAATTGTGAAGGTACCGTCTGCTGCAGTGGTGGCGCTGTAGGCAGTGTCGGTTACCTGAACGGCCACACCTCCCAAAGGAGCGGAACCAGCACCCAGAACGGTGCCTGTGATATGGCCGACTCCGCCAGGTATGACCACGAAGGTGAGTTTTGGGAACTGACCTGTTGCTGTTCCACCTGTAGGAGCGGCTGGGTCGTAGGTGGTGCTGTCGCTGTAGATGTTTCTAGCCCGGTTGCTGCCAATGGTTTGGCATTTGAAATAATCGGAAGAGCTATAATAATCGGTATCCATGGGGCGATTGAACATCAGCACCAGATTCTGGTTGTTCAGATACATGAAGGGTTGGTTGAAGGTAATGCTGATAACGTTTTCACCGCTGGGATAGTTCACTGTGCCGTCGAACACGCTGGTTAGCTGAGTGGAGGGTATCCAATCTGCGCTCAAATCGGTTTGAGTGGTAGTGCCGATCCAGATTTTGGTGGGCATGTCGCTTAGGTTGCTGCTAAACTGGCTGTATAGCTTGATACCGGTGATAATGCCGACGAAATTGTTCAGTTCTGCGTTGGTCAATATCACTTCATACAGGCTGTTTTTGTAATAGAAATCCAGTGGCATGCGGGCGTTAACGCTGCCGTCGCCTATGGTAATGTCGTTTACCCCGGTTCCAGACAGATTCACAGTGTGCACAGTCCGGTTGTTTATGTTGCGGCTTCCCAGTCCTGCGTCTCTGGTGCCGGTTTGGTTGTCGGTAATGCTGATGACGGCATTGAAGCTATTCAGGGAATTGGGTGTGAAATTCACAAAGAAGGTGCTGGTCTGGCCTGTGTTCAGCGAAACCGGGAAGGTGGGCAGATTGGCCAGGGCAAAGGTAGGCGAACCTGCGATTGTAACGCTGTTGATCACCAGGGTTCCACCGCCCATGTTGCGCATGGTAAAGCCAGCAGTATTGGTTCCACCCAGGTTTATATCGCCGAAGTTATAGCTGGTAGGATTGATGCTGAAGATCGGATCCGCAGCCATAGGGGTAAGCGTAAGAGTGGTCTTGGGGAATTGTCCGGTTAGGGTTCCGTCTGTAACTGTGGCGGGATCGTAGGTGGTGCTGTCGCTGAAAATGTTGCGGGCTCGGTTGGTTCCCACGGTTTGACAGAGGAAATAGTCCGAAGAGCTGAAATACTGCGTATCCATAGGACGGTTCCACATGATTACCAGGTTTCCACCTGCATAGGCAAAGGGGGCGGTTAGCGGGAAAACTATGGTGTTTTGGCCGGCGGGGTAGTTCATCGTGCCGTCGAAAACCAAAGTCATGGCCGTGGAGGGAATCCAGCCTGCGCTCAGATCTGCTTGGTTAGTGGTTCCCATCCAAATCTTGGTGGGCTTGTTTTGCAGCGTGGTGGTAACGAAATTATTGTAGAGAGAAACGGCTGTGATATTGCCAAAAGAACCGATCTCATCGGGGTAATACAGGGTTTGGTAAATACTGTTCCTATAGAACATATCAATCGGCATGCGAGCGGTTTGGCTGCCGTCGCCGATGGTTATCGAAATCACGTTTTGGGGCATTACAGTGATATTGAAGTTCGGAGTTTGGTCGTTGGCGGGATTTACGTCGCCTGTTAGCACAACCTTTCCGTAGATGATCTGAGCGCCTTCTGCGCTGGGAGTCCAATCCAACACCACAGGAACTGAAGCGCCAGCGGCGATAGCGGTTCCAGCTACTGAGGCCAGTTCCACGTTCTGGCTGTTAAAGAGCTTCACAGTATAGGTGCTTTGGCTGGAGGTGCCGTTGTTGAAGACCGTAACCGTGTAAGGTGTGGAAGCTCCTACGCTGGGCGTGGAACTGCCGGAAACGGAAATGGCGGCCAGGTCGTTGGGGGAGATCAGTTCAAATTCCACGGTATCCAGATAGACGGTTTGTCCTGCAGCCAAACCGGCATGCTTGAAGGCTATGAACTGGCCGGCTCCAGTGTAAGTGGTTAGCGGAACGCTGTACTGAGCCCAGGCAGAAGTGAGGGAAACTTGCTGGATTTCAGTAAAGGTTGCCGCATCGGCTGGGTTGGTCATTACACCAACTTTCACTGCGTAGTTGCTGCCTTTAGCCCAGAATTTTACTCTGAGGTTATTGGCGCTAAGGGTATTGGCCAAAGGTGGAGCGATCAGCATGGCGATCGTATTGATGTCTGTGGGGTTGTACATGGCCACACAGTTTAGTCCGCTTTGCGGGCTTGTAGTGGAGGTTTGCACGTATCCGTTGGTGGCCGTTGACTGGTAGATTTTGTTCCAGCCAAGTGGTAAAGCCGGCACTGTAACTGCGTCAAAACCCTGGCTATAAGGCAGGGTGTAGATATTGGCGTCGAAGCTGGTGCCGTTTAGTTCCACGGTATGTACCATGCGGTTGTCGCTAATGCTGACGGTGGCGCTATGGTCGCCTGCCACGCCAGGATTGTAGCGAACCACGAAGCTGGCAGTTTGCCCTGTATTCAGGCTGGCAGGCAGAGTCGGAAGATTCTGCAGACTGTAGTACTGGCTGCCAGAAATACTGATGTTGGAAACGTTGAGGGTTCCTCCGCCTACGTTCATCACGCTAAAGCTTTTATCAGTGGTGCTGTTCATCAGAACCGTGCCATAGTTATGGCTGGAAGGGGTGACGCTGAAGATTGGGTTGGGGCTAAGCGGGGTCATAAAGAGGGTTGTTTTGGGGAATTGGCCAGTGGCCGTTCCACCTGTAGGAGCGGCAGGATCGTAAACCGTGCTGTCGCTATAGATGTTTCTAGCGCGGTTGTTTCCCACGGTTTGGCATTTGAAATAGTCCGAGGAACTATAATAAACCGCATCCATCGGGCGGTTGTACATCACCACGAGATTTCCGCCACTGTAGGTGAAGGGGGGTTGCAGCGGGATAGTGATGGTGTTTTCTCCTGCTGGGAGGGCGATATTGCCGTCGTAAACGAGGGTGAGGCTGCCCGAAGGTATCCAGCCTGTGCTCAGATCAGCCTGGGTGGTGCTTCCTATCCAGATTTTGATCGGCGTGGCGGTCAGAGTAGTGGTAGTGAACTGGTTATAAAGAGCCAGGGCAGTTATATTGCCATGCATGCCGATTTCGTTTGGATAGTACAGAGTCTCGTAAACGCTGTTTTTATAGAAGAAATCGAAGGGCATGCGGGCGTTGGTGTCGCCAGAACCGATTGTGATCGTATTTATTCCGGCGGGTTGCACGGTAATTGCCAAAGGCGGGGTTGAGTCGTTGGCGCTGTTCACGTCGCCAGTGAGAATTACCTTGCCATACAGCGAGGCAGGGCCTTCAGTGGTGGGGGTCCAGCTAAGCTGTATGGGAACCGTAGCGCCAGCAGCAATGGCGGTTCCTGCAGCAGAGGCCAGTTCCACATTTGCGGCATTATAGAGCTTTACCGTATAGGTGCTTTGGTTGGCGGTGCCGTTGTTGAATACATTCACAGTATAGGTAGTGGCGGAGCCGACGCTGGGGGTTGTGTTTCCGGTAAGTGAAACAGCCGCCAGGTCGTTGGGAGCTATCTGTTCAAAATCCACGCCGTCTATATAGATTGTCTGTCCGGAAGAGAGGCTGGCATGCCGAAGGGCGATAAAGCGCCCAATTCCAGTGTATGAAGTAAGGGGAACGCTATACTGAACCCAGGCTGAGCTAATGGTTACCTGTTGGATTTCGGAGAAGGTGGCGGCGTCGGTGGGATTGGTAAGAACGCCGATTTTTATGGCATAATTGGCGCTGCCTTTAGCCCAGAATTTCACCCGGATCGTGTTGGCGGGAATAGTGGTGGCAAGCTGCGGTCCAACCAGCATGGCGACGGTGTTAACGTCGGTGGGGTTGTACATGGCCACGCAGTTGGGGGGGCTTTGGGGGCTGGTAGTAACGGTTTTTACATAGCCTGTGGTAACCGAGGCCTGATAGATGAAACTCCAGTCAAAAGGCAGAGCCGGCGGGGTTACAGCATCCCAGTTCTGGCTATAGGGCAGACTGGTGATCGTAGCATCGCCATGTGTGGTAAAGCTCCAAACCGGGCAATTCGTGGCATTGCCAAAGCTGTTATAGGGAACCACCTGCCAGTAAATGGTGGTGGAAAGCGGAAATTCACCGGCTGGGTCGAAGCTGGTTAGCATGCCCAAATCCTGGTTGCTTACGATGTTTGTGGGGGGATTATTGGTTCCCACCGAGATTCTGTAGCCATTGGGCAGTCCTCCTCCGCTTAACCAGTTCAGTGTGGTAAAAGGAGATACGAGGGTGGCGGTATTGGCTGGAGAAATCAGGGTTGCCGGGTTGGGGGGCTGGCTGGCCACGGGGAAATTGAAGCCAAAGGTAAGGCCAGTGGCAGGATAGTTTGCATCACTTACCACTACATAATCTGCATTGCTGGTGGCGGGGGTGGTATCCGTCCAGGCTCCATTTCCGGTTCTGGAATTAAAGTCGGTGGCCAAAGGCCCGCGCAGACCTACCTGCATGTTTCCGACGGTGGTGTTGTTTACTATTTGCCCGTAAACGATCTGAATATTATTGGTGGTTTCGGAAAGTCTGATCTGGAAATTATAGTTGTCTCCGGTTCCGTTGGTGCCGTACTTTTTGTAGTTTTCCCATTGAATCACGCAGACTCTGTTGGGGGCGGAGCCTATGGTTTGCAAGCGTAAAGTGGCACCGGCCTGAGCCTGAATGTCTCTGGCGAAGCCGGCAATCCGGTTGTAGAGGATTTCCGGGCTTATGGCAACCGCAGAGGAAATCGGGGTGTATCCGGAAGTGGAAGAATTGTTTACAGAAGGGGTCAGCGCTGATTGACCAAGCGAAATCCAGCCATTGTTGTTGACGGCCAGTCGGTCGAAAATCGCGCCGTTGAAGGTGAAGCTGAAGCCTATGTCAAATCCGGGGCCAGTAGTGGTAGTGCCACCTTCTGGAACTGCGGGATCGACAAACCTTTGATCGTCGCTGCTGTCGGTGCCCAGCAGGATTCCCCCGGTTATCGGGGTGTAGGTTCCCTGAGTTGCGCTGAAGGCATACTCCAGGGTTTGAGCCAAAAGGCCGCTGCACAATCCGAGGATCAGGAGCAGGCCCAAGAGCCAGGTTTTTCTCATTATCGGTCTCCTTGTGAAGAAATACTCTAAATCTGGGTGGCAAAGGAAAGCCGTAAGGGGCTGCATTGCCGGATTGAATACAAGCCAAAGGCCAACTTTAGCTTGCCACAATCACTACATGCCAGATTGAAGCCAATCTTCAGGAAATCTTACAACCAGACCCCGGAAACAGGGTTCATACCTGCTTGTAACACAGGAGGTTCCTCTTATCCCATGCTTTACCTATCTTATAAACATATGGTAAGATAAGGATGGATAAAGGATTAGTAAAAAATGGAAGGGGTTTGAAAAATGCAAAGTGATATCTGCAACGGGAAAATGAATTACTGGGTTTATACGCTGCTTTTCTTTCTCAGAATTTCCCTGCTCCAGACCCTCTTCCCCGCCGGGCTCAAAAAAATCAGTGCAGGGGAACGTTCAAGGGGCTATCACCCAAAAGGTTTCCCATATAATCGGTAGTATCGGCCAGAGCGCTGGGGGAAGCAGCTTGGCTGGCGATGGGATTTTTGCTTGAATCAACGTTTTGGCTCAGCACTAGCATCCTTTGTCGCAGAGAATCTGGTTTTTGCTCCTTTTGGGGCTTGACATCCGGCGTTTTAATGCTGTCTGCCGGTTGAGCGATCAAAAAGCCGGGAGTTTGCAACCAGCCGTTGTAATAGGCATGAGCCAGGATGGAACCCAATACGATCACGATCAGGATGATGCCGATGGTCCAGAGGAAATTGGTGGATAGCATGATTTTCTTTTCTTTCACCACTTCCTGAGGTTTGAAGTTTCCCCGGGTGGTATCCGGCATCATCAGGCCAAACTCGTGCATTACGCTGTTCAGATCGGCTTCCAGATAACGGGCGTAGTTGTAAACCAAAGCCTTGGCCACGCCGTAGGGACCCAGCTCAAAGACGCGGTTGGTTTCCAGGCTTTTGATCTGGTCTTCTCGGATGCGCAGGTCTTCCCAGATGCGTTTGTAGCTGAGGTCGCGCTTGATCCGGAGATCCTGCAGGTATTTGCCTAGGTTTTCCATTCGTATTCACCCCGAAAAGCCAGTCCTACCTCTCCGGAAAGCAGATAGCCCTGGGTTCCAGGAGTGATCACTACGCTACCCCCGGGCATGATTACGGTAAGTTTGGATGCTGTAGCGCCTCTGGCCAGGGCACTGCAGACCGTGCTGGCTGCGCCTGTTCCACAGGCCATGGTAGGACCTGCAGCCCTTTCCCAAATTTTTATCTCCAGTTCGCTTTCATTCAGCAGCCTGGCAAAATGCACATTTACGGGTCTGGGGAAGGCGCTGTGGGTTTCAAGCGTTTTCCCGTATCTCAGATGGGGATCGGATTCCAGATCTGGCTGCCAGACAATGAAGTGCAGGTTGCCGATATCCACCAGGTCTCCTGTGAAACCTTCTACAACCAGGTTTTGCTCCAGTATTTTGGGTCGTCCAAGGTTAACGGTCACCAGCTTGCTTTTGCTGATGAGAGCGGTTTTGATGCCCGAATCGGTCAGGATAGAAAGATCAGAGCGGTTTTTCTTCGCCATTAGGAGCCAGGCAACGCAACGCAGGGCAGAACCGCACATTTCGGCCCGGCTGCCGTCTGAATTGTAGATCAGCATCTGGCCGTCGGCAGTTTTACTGGGTGAAACAAGCACCAGGCCATCTGCCCCAACGGCGGTCTTGGGCCGGCAAATACTGGCCGCAAAAGTGGGAAGATCGAGCTTGCGAACGAACTGATGAGGAAGGGTAAAGGCGTCCAGGATCACGAAATCGTTGCCCTGAGCCTGCATCTTTACGAAGGGGATCAGCATAGAATGTCCGAAATCACCTGCGAAAAGCTGAAGAATCCCTGGCGGTCTTTCAGCCATTTGGCGGCTTGCAATGCGCCCAGGGCAAATCCGCTACGGGAACGTACCCGATGAGTTAGCTCCACCGTGTCAGCTTCGCAATCGAAGCCAACGGTGTGCGTTCCGGGAATCGAGCCGGCCCGGATGCTGGCAAAATGAAGTTCGTAAGGCTCGATACGGCGATAGGCAGGATCAAACAGAGCGCTGTTTTTGTGGCTGCTGTTTTCCAGGATGATTTTACTCAGCTCGATGGCAGTTCCGGAAGGGCTGTCGGCTTTTTGGCTATGGTGCAATTCCAGGCCGTACACGTCGTAAGCGCTGAATTTGTCGAAGGCTTTTACAGCCTCTGCCAGCAGACGGGAAAAGAGATTCATGCCGATGGAGAAATTAGCTCCGTAAACGAGGCCGGTTCCGGATTTTTCCACCCAGTGCCGCACTTCCTCCAGGTGATTGTGCCAGCCTGTGGTGCCAACTACCAGGGGCTTTCCGAGTTCCAGAACCTGTTTGATGTTTTGCAAAACTGCGGAAGGATGGCTGAAATCGATGCATACATCTGCGGCGGCAAGGCTTTCTGCGCAAATGCTGCGCGCACTTTCGGGATGCACGGGGTCTATTGTGGCAACAATCTGGCAGTTATGTTCAGGGGACAAACTGGCGATGAATTGCCCCATCTTGCCATAACCGATCAATGCGATGCGAGTGGTCAAGCTCTTACTCCGAATATTGGCGGATCAGCTCTTCCACAAAGGCAACGCCTCGCCGAAGCTGTTCGATCTCGATGTCTTCGGCCACAGTGTGCACTTTGTTCATACCTGTACCCACGATGATCATCGGGATTCCTGCAGCATTGATTATATTGGCGTCGCTGCCTCCTCCGCCTTTGCAAACTGTGTAGGGGATGTCCAGGCCTCTAAGAGCGGAAATTGCCAGTTGTACCGCTTCTTCTTCTTCAGCAATGGCAAAGGAATGGTATTCGATTTCCATCTTGAAGCTGTATTCGGCCTTTCCGATCTCATTGTTATAACGGGCGACAGTGCTTTCTACGGCATGCCGGATGTCAGCGCAAACCTGAGCCAGTTTCTGGTCGTTGTGGCTGCGGGCTTCGCCTTTGATAACCACTTGATTTGGCACAATATTGGTGGCAGAACCGCCCCAGATTTTACCGACGTTGCAGGTGGTTTCAAAGTCTATGCGTCCCATGGGCATGGCTGCTATGGCTTCCGAAGCTATCTTTATGGCATTCAAACCTTTTTCCGGCTCTACGCCGGCATGAGCTTCCTTACCGTAAACTGTGATGATAAACGAATTCTGAGCTGGAGCGCCAACCACAAGTTCGCCTACCTGATGCGTATCCAGGGCATAGCCAAAGGCCGAGGAAAGCTTGGCTTTGTTAAAACACTTGGCACCCAGCAGCCCTATTTCTTCCGAAACCGTGATCAAAACCTCGATAGGAGCATGTGAAACGCCAGAGTCCTTCAGGTTTTTGATTGCGATGATAATCTCGGCGATGCCCGATTTGTCGTCTCCTCCCAGGATGGTGGTGCCGTCGGTAAAGATACGTCCATTCTCAATGCGCGCTTTGATTCCGTTGCCCGGCACCACGGTATCGGCGTGGGCACAGAATAAGATCGGTTTCTTGTCTATCTTGCCGGGAAAATAGGCATATAGATTTCCGGCATTGCCGTCATTGTGTTTGTGGCAATTGTCCTCTTCCACATTGGCACCCAGGGCTTCCATATCAGCTCTCAGGATGTCCATCATCGCGCGCTCGTTTTTTGATTCGCTGTCAATAGCGATCAGGCGCAGAAAGTAGTTAACAACGTCGTTTTGCATCAGGGTTCCCCTTGTATATGTTCTATTATCGTAATATTATAGCCGGATGTAGCGAAAAGCAAACAGCGGCTTTTGGGATAAATCTATGGCTCTTGTCTCAGCTTACCGATCAGGCTCTTGAAGTGTTCCAACTCAGCAGGGCTTTTATATTCCAGGGTTATTTTGCCTTTGCCCTTGTATTCCCGCACGCTTACCTTCAGGCTGAGGGCAGAGGCCAGTTCCTGTTCAAGGCTTCTGACCAGGGCGGTTTTTTTGTGCTGGTCATCCTCTTTTTGCAGGCTTTGGGCATAGGTTTTGGCCTTTTCTTCGGCTTGGCGGACGCTAAGCTTGTATTTCAGGATAAAATCGGCAAAGCTGTCCTGATACTCAGGTTCCACTGCCAATACGCAGCGTGCGTGTCCAGGGCTGAGGGTTTCCGAGGCCACCAACTGCTTCACCTTATCAGGAAGCTTCAACAGCCTGATGCTGTTGGTTATGGTAGCCCGGTCTTTGCTCATGGTTTGGGCGATTTCAGCGTGGGTAAGCGAGAATTCCTCAGCCAGAGCCGCATAGGCCAGGGCTTCTTCGATGGGATTCAGGTCTTCACGCTGAATATTTTCGATGATGGCCAGTTGCAGTTGCTCTTTTTGCGAAACGCTGCGGATAACCACAGGAACGTTTTCCAGGCCAGCCAGCTTGGCGGCTTCCAATCTTCTTTCACCGGCGATCAACTCATATTCGCTGCCGCTGGATTTGGTAACAATCAAAGGCTGAATGATGCCGTTCTCCTTTATAGATTCGGAGAGTTCCTGCAGTTTGGCGGGGTCGAAGTTTTTGCGGGGTTGGTGTTTATTTGGCTTGATGCTGTGGATGGGCAGGGTTCCAATGCCAGGCTGTCTGTCGTCCTGGGGCTGGTTGTCCGGAATCAGGGCTGAAAGGCCGCGGCCAAGGCGTTCATGCATCAGTTCTTCTCCTTGCTGCGGGATATCACTTCATTGGCCAGCGCCAGATAGCTCATTGCGCCTGGTGAGCGAATATCATACAGGAAGATGGGTTTGCCAAAACTGGGGGCCTCGGTAAGCTTGATATTGCGCGGAATGATGGTGCGAAACACCTTCTCTTTAAAGTAGCGATGCACTTCCTTGGCTACCTGCATGGACAGGTTTACCCGTTTGTCAAACATGGTAAGCAACACACCGATGATTCCGAGATTGGGATTAAGGTTCTTCTGGATCAGCCTGATGGTAGTTAAAAGCTGGCTAACTCCTTCCAGGGCATAGTATTCACACTGGATGGGAACCAATACCTCGGTGCTGGCGGTCATGGCGTTTACGGTTAGTAGCCCCAGAGAGGGAGGGCAATCGATGAGAATAAAATCAAAGCTATTCAGGATGGGCTGCAAGGCTTCCTTCAGTTTGTGTTCGCGGGCAAATTCGTGCACCAGTTCGATTTCCGCCCCAGTTAGGTTTATATTTCCCGGCACGCAGAACAGGTTCTCCGTGGTGGTGGGAAGGATGGTTTTCTCGATGGGCACTTTGCCGATCAGGGCGTCATACACCTGCAGTTCGGTTTTTTCCTTATCAATCCCCACGCCGCTGGAGGCATTACCCTGAGGATCAAAGTCTATCAATAAGGTGCGTTTCTCCAGCACTGCCAGCCCAGCAGCCAGGTTTACCGCGGTCGTGGTCTTACCCACACCGCCTTTCTGGTTTACGATCGTTATTACTTTCGCCATAGCTTCCTTAAATAATCGTTAAGATTTATCGCATCATCAGGTTCTTTTGCCGGATTCCAAGCAGGCGTCTGGTTCCCAGGTCGGCATCCGTGCTTTCCCAAAGAGCTTCATACTGCAGCTTTTCCAGGTCATCCAATTTTTGCGCTTTATAAAAAATCACCATCCCACTGGGTTTCAAAAGACGCCGCAAAGGAGGAACGTAGCGCTCTTCCAGGGCCACAGCCCGACACAAGATGTAGTCGAAACTGGGGCGGCGCGCCAGAAAAGCGTAGTCTTCCAAACGGGATGCTTCCACTGTGGTTTTGGCCAGATTCAATTCGCTTACGAATTCCTGCAACAGGCGTGTTTTCTTTTGAACAGAGTCCAAAAGAACCAGATTAAATTGTGGAACTGCCAATTTCAGGGGAATACCAGGCAAACCTCCGCCTGAACCGAAGTCCAGCACGGTTTTATCTATTAAGTCCAAACATTCCAGGGCAAGCAGGCTGTCAAGAAAATGCTGCACCCAATATCTGTCGGGGGCCAGATTGCGCGACACCAGATTTACCTTGCGATTTGCCGCGCTAAGTAGCTGATGATAATGCTCAAAGCTACCAATCAACTTTGGCGAATCAGGAAATCGGGCGGCCAGATATTCTTCGAAACGCTGCTTACCGGGATTCATCTTTTCTCCTTGCGCCATTGACGAATGAGGGCTTTTACCAGGAAGGAGCTGTCTCCTGCCATGTCGTTCAGAGCCTTGGCTGCAGAGGGGCTATCGATAGACCTCAGGCTGCGAGCCACCAGATAGCGATATCTTTCGCTGGAATGGAAGGAATACTCGCTGAGCAGCTTTACGCTTTCTTCGCTTTTAATGCTGCCCAATAGTGAGATGCAGGCAGTAATATAGCGCTTCTCTGTCAAATGTGCCTTTATGGGTACGATAAGGGTGCTGTCCCCCACTCCGGCGATCAGTGACATGGCGTTTTTGGCTTTCAGGCTATCCGGGTCGTTGGTATGCTCAAAAAGCTTTTGCAGAAAGTCATTATTCCCCTTGGCCAGAGCTTCCAGAGCACGGTATTCGAGCCCGGAATCCGTGCTCAGCTTGTTTTTAACTACATAGTCTGTGGTTTCGGCAGCACGGTTCAGCATTATTTCTCTGGCTTTTTTTACCCGGTTAACCGCTGAGCCCACTTCCCATTCTGAAGCTGCGGCAAAAATCTCGGCGATGGGAGCGTCGGCAGCCGGCTCTTCCAGCATCGTTATTTCTTCTTTTGGGGCTTCACCTTCTGCTGCGGAAATATCTCTGCCTATGCCGAAGCTGCCTTTTTTCCAGGTTTTGCCGTCGGCCATCGTGCTGTCGGGATAGCTGTCCTTACCTCCCAAGTCCAAAAACAGCCCAATGCTTCCGGTAGAACGGCTGGCAGCTCCAGATCCGTAGTTCTGTGCTTCATTGCGTTCATAGCGGTCGTTTCCGGCCTTGTCCACGAAGATGCCAACCGAATTGCTAAGCCCCAGTCCGTTTCCGCCCTGGATCGAATAGGCATCGTTTCCAGCTCCGTCGATCAGGATTCCTTGTCCCCAATCGTGTCCTGCGCCTTGTCCGGGACCATTTCTGCTGTAGTAGGCATCGTCGCCGGAGCCGTCATATAGGTAGCCGCAGGCCAGATGAATGCCTGAACCCTGGGGATAATATATGGCGTTGTAAACATCGTTGCCGCTTTCGTCGATCAGCATTCCCGTTGCATACCAATAGCCAACTCCCTGGGCATAAACTCCGCCTTGATAGCGGTCGTTTCCCTTGCCGTCGTACAGCAAACCCAGACCTCCGGCAAAATCAGGCCTAAAACCGAAGCCCATACCCTGGCCCATACTTCGAAAGTCGTTTGGCATCAAGGGTGCGTGTGTGTATTTTCCTCCTGTTTCGTAGCTGTCGGCCCCCTCAAAATCCAGCAGCGCTCCACAAGCCAGATGTGAACCGAAACCCTGAGAAAGCCCTGTGGCACGATAGCTGTCCCGGCCCTGTTTATCCAGCATAATGCTGAGGCCCAAAGCCGAAGCTCCCTGGCTGAACAGCCCGCTATCGTAGATGTCGTTTCCTGTTTCGTCGACAAAGATGTTTATTCCCATTAGCGAGGCGAAAGAGAAATTCCCGCTGCGGTAGATATCGTCTCCCTGCAGGTCAACCGCATAGCCCAGGCCAGACATGGCATAAAAGAGCTCTCCAGTTTCCTGATTCAAATAGCTGTCGTTGCCCTGATAATCCAACAACAGGTAGCAATAGTTGTCCCAACCGGTATTGAAAGCCAGTTCGTAGCTGTCGGAACCGCCAGGTTCCAGCATCAGGATAACGGGAGAGGAGAATTGATTTTTCAGATAGCGGTCGTCTGCCTTGCTGCCTATTACCATAGTGCCGTAGAAACCTTTCTTTACAAGCGCTTTCTTGTTTTTATAGTTCAACTTGCCGGCGCCTTCGCGGATCACCTGTGAAGCAGCCAGAAACTGCAGGCCTGCCTCTTGCAGCTTACTCTGTTGCAAGCGGTTCAGCAGTTCGGCAGCTTGATCGTTAGTAAGGGAATCTGCCTTCGGAAACCCATGTTTGGCAAAAAAAGCTTCGTTGCCCGCCTTATCGTCGCTTTCCATCAGTGCGCTGTGCAGCCAGGCCAAAAGCAGACTCCAGTCGTCCCGGTTAAAGTCCGAATAGGCTCCCGCCAATACGGGCACCAGCGAATCCAACACCTTTTCATAAAACCTGAAGATATCCTGTGGTTTTTTTACTTCGGCCTGCCATTTGCGGGTATATAGCTCGTGATGGATGAGGTAATATTCCTGCTTTTCCCGCTGGCCTGCAGCCACATTATGCAGACGGCTGAGCAACCTGGCAATCCCAGGATCGTCCATTGCCGCTGCGCAGGTTTCTCTTACGTTTTGCAACAGGTCCAACCCCTGATAGGGCTCCTGCAAGGCTCGCAGAAGGCTGGGGCTCTTTCCCTGGGTGGAGAGGTCCCAGTCCTTTTCAAAATTCAAATCTTGCGGGCTTAGCTGAATTTCGCCAAGCAGGGCATCGATCAATTGGTAATCGTTCGTGGATAGAACAGCCTTAGCGGACTTGCCGCTGGGCGGATTCTCCTCCGGAACAGCAAACAGCCAGATTGCTGCTATCATCATGTAAATCAGGCAGATAAGGCGACAGGGTTTCGAAATTTCTTGCATAGTTTTTTCTCTCTGAATACAGGCAAAAATAAAGATGTAATCTTGTCAATCTCGATCTTGTCTTTGGCTCTTGGGGCTATTCCCTACTTCAGTCCATTTCTTCAGCGGAATCGAGTGAGTGGAATCGAGGGGGAATCGATCATTTTCCATTTTTCCCTCTTGCTTAAAAACCTTAATTACATATTTATCTACCCTTAATCAAGCGTTAATTATTAAGACTTGATTAAGGGGGGATGATGACTTGATAAACGCTGGCAAGCAAGGAGGAAAAAGTCGAGGAGCAGAGGAGTCAGTATGGAGTCAGTGGTTGAGTGGATTGAAGTTTTGGTGATTGGATTAGAAGGTTTCAGTGAGTGTTTATACCTGGCGGTTGGAGATAAGGCTGGTATAAAAACGTGGGAGTCAGTTGCATTATTTCTCCTGACTGAGTATCTTATCATTGACTATCGAGACATATATAAATATGGAGGTGACCCATGAAAAGGACTCATTTGCTTGTAATAGTGTTTTTACTGCCGCTTATGCTTAGCGCCGGCCTGGCCGATCAGCTGAAACATCTGCGGCTTGGCATGCCAGCTATGGAGATTAATCGTGGTTGGCGTCTGCATGAAAGGGTGATCGAGTTTTATCAGGATGGCTGGGGACCAGGCGAAAAGTATGTGTATCATTACCAAAGCTCTGTAAGCTCGAAGATCGATTCGGTGCAGGTTTTGAGCTGGGACGAAGATTTGGGAAGCTACCAGGTATCTATGTCCTGGCACTTTGAATACAACGGAAACGGCCAGGTGACTGCCATAACTGGTTTTTACGTGATCCCCGGCCTGGGCTCCATCCCGATCTTCTATAATTCCGCAGTATACGATGGCTCGCAGCGTTTGCTGCATTACTACATGAATATCCTGAATATCGGTACAGGCCAGGTGGAACCCTTTTCCAGAATTCACCTGATCTATTCAGGTAATCGACTTACCACGATGTATTCCTGGGCAAGCATGATGGACAAACAGAATGAATATGATAAATCCGTCTTCAGCTATAGCGGCCAGGGGCAGGTTACCGGTGTGCTCAGCCAGGTTTCTCCCGATTCCGTCAATTGGATCAACAGCGAAAATGAGACGATAAGCTATCATCCCAACGATACCAGCAGCGAAAGTTCGGTGATAGCCTATTTTTCTGAGTTTATGACGATGGCCTATATTGCTGACCCCTGGGTGACCTTCGGAATGCCGGCTTTTGATCAGATCGAAGCCTGGGTTGACGGAGCCTGGGTTCTGGCTGAACGCGAAACCTATACCTGGGATAATCAAAACAAGTTGCTGACGCGCCTTGAAGAAGTGAATGTAAACAATAGCTGGCAAGACCAATCTAAGTATACCCTTAGCTACGACACCAATAACAACGTTTACCAAGTGGTGGAGGAATACTCCGACACTGGGGTTCTGCAGCCTGAAAATCGTTATACGTACAATTGGGAAAGCTACACAAGTGTGGAGGATGGACTGCTGCCAATCGTCAACTCCCTGCAGGTGAGAAGCTATCCCCAGCCCTTCTCAGGCGAACTGAATATTGCTGCAGCCAGCAAGAATGCCGACGCAATCAAGCTGGAGATTTTTAACCTGAAGGGGCAGTTGATTCATAAAAGTTTGGTTCTGCCCGGAAGTATCTATAAATGGAACGGTCTGGATGTCCATGGCATTTCATGCGCCAGTGGGATATATTATCTGAAGGCCTCCCAGGGCAATAGAACATTCAGCAGCAGGATCGTGAAACTGAAATAGGAGATACATAGGCCCCCAATAAAACTAAGCTAGTCAGTTCCTCATTCCTCGTTTTACCCGAAATCTCCCGATTGCGGGACAAGCGGGGAATGAGGAGAGACTATAAGAAAACTGCCCAGTTTCCTCGCTGGATTATCCCGAAAATCAAGGCAAAAAAAAGTGGCTCCGAAAGAGGGATTCGAACCCCCGACCTAGTGGTTAACAGCCACCCGCTCTACCGCTGAGCTATTTCGGAACACTTTGTAGAGAGCAAGGTCTGAAAACTGCGATTTTCTGTCAAGCACGTTTTTTCCCAGCCATTGCTAAATGATAATCAACACTTTTACAGCAAAGCCAAAAACCCTCACTGATGCTGCTACAAACACAGCTCTCGAGTAGCGATCTTTTGGATAAAGGCGCGATCGTGGGATACAAAGATCACTGCGCCGTGGTATTGCTCCAATGCTTCGGCGAGCATATCCCGGCTGCGCATATCCAGATGATTGGTGGGTTCGTCCAGCAAAAGTAGATTGTAATCTCCCAGCAGGATACCCAGGATTTGTACTTTGGCTTGCTCGCCCCAGGACAGGCTTCCCATCTGCTCTCGAGCCAGACTGTCCTTTAATCCGATACAGCCCATCAGGTTATGCACGTGAGTCTCGTCCTTCCCGCTGTTTAGCAGATAATCCGACACAGCCTGGGTTTGATCCAGCAACTTGAGATCTTGCCGGTAATATGCTATCCTAAGCCGTGGAGCATAAGATATTTGACCCTCTTGGGGGATTAATTCTGCGGTAATTAGTTTCAACAGAGTAGTCTTGCCGCAACCATTGGCACCCGAAAGCCAGAGTCTCTCAGAACCGCTGAGTTCGAAATAGAAATCCCTGAATATCCACAAATCATCGTAGGCTAAACCCATCGCACTGATATTGATTAGTACCCTGCTGGATTGTTGCACTTTAGCAAATTCCAGCTTACGCTCCAAATCGAATTTCGGTCGTTCCACTGGATAACGTTCCTTCAGCATGTGGATGCGTCGTTCGATATTGCGAGCTTGCTGCATTTGAGTTCTGGCTGCGTTGTAAACGGATTCATAAACAGCCCCTCTGCCCTCGGAGCGTGTTTCCGGCTGGAAACTATGTGCCCAACTGCGGCGTTTTTGGGCGGCTTGCTGCAGATTTCCAATCAACTTTTGTCGCTCTCGATACTGTATCAACTGGTGCTGTTGCAGATCGGCTTTGTCGCGACTAAAGCTGGAATAGTTTCCCATTCTGATCTGCAGTTTTCCAGCTCTCAAATCAGCAATCTTGGTAGCAGTGTTATCGATAAACTTCTTATCGTGGGATACATACAGCACGGCACCGCTGTATGAATTGAGCCAGTTTTCCAACCACATTATATGCTGCATATCCAGATGATTGGTGGGCTCGTCCAGGATCAGGATGTCGGGTTTTTTTAAGAGCAAAGCAGCCAATTGCAGGCGGGTGGATTCACCCCCCGAAAGGCTTTCACATTCGCGTTCTGCCATACTTAGCAAGTCCATCCCTGCCAGGATGGAATTCACTTCTTTTTCCCAATCTGCCAGGTTTTGCGCGTGGTATTCATACCAAAGTGAGGCCAGGTCTGTTGCCTGTTGTAAGCTCAAATCCCTGGTAGCAGATAGTCTTTCTATTGCTCTAATAATTTTGTACTTATCAGCCTGAAGCGATAGTAGGAAGTCTCGTACGCAGCCCTCTGTGCCGAGGCGGATGTCTTGCGGTAAAAAGGCTATGATAGGTTTGTCTCCTGGATAAAGGATCTCACCCTGCGTGGGCTCAAGGTCCTGCAGGATAATGCGGAGAAGTGTTGTTTTTCCACTTCCGTTTGTGCCGATTAGCGCGATTTTCTCGCCTTCGGCTATCACTAAATCTATGCCTGCCAATGTGGATAGATACTGGTCCGGATAGCAATAGTGTATGTTTCTGAGCTGTATGAACTGCATATTATTCTCCTTATCTATGTGTTGGGAGGGGGAGCAGCAACAGCCCGCAATCTGAGATATCAGATGATATAAATCAAAGCATAAGCTGTCACTGGTTTATAGTTGATTATGCATCTGAGTATCTCCTTTTATGTTTTCCCAATTTTCTGCGAGTACTGAGTATTGTCAATCCAAATTTGTATCACCGCCTCCAAGACTCCTTTCAACTTATACTCCGCCTGGAAGGCAGAGCTACTCACCCTTGTTCGGCCTTCACAATCCATCAAATCCCCACTGGCACACGATTCTGGAAAAAAGTTCTTTACACGATTTCCCTTTTTTTCAGTCTTGTTTTCTTCAGGTGGAATGGGCAAGAAGCCCTGAAAGATTGAGGTAATTTTTTCAGATCAGGCGGCTTGTTGTAACACCCTAATGACTTGATTTTAAATAATATAACATAAAGGCGAAAAAATGGACAAAAGGTGGCTGATCCCTACCCCGCCGGGCGAGGAGTCTGTTCGCTCAGTTGAAGAGATTGTCGCTTCTTTCAAGATACCCCGCTTGGTGGCGCAATTGCTTTGTCGCAAAGGTCTGTATACTGTGGAGGCTGTGCAGGATTTCTTTTCACCCTCTCTGGAGAGCTTGCATGATCCTTTTCTGTTTCCAGACATGGAAAAAGCAGTTCAGAGAATCCTGAAGGCTCTGGAGCATCAGGAAAGGATAACCATTTACGGCGATTACGACGTAGACGGAACCACTGCCACGGCCTTGCTTTACCTGGGTTTGAAGCGAATCGGGGCAATCATCGATTTTTACATACCCCATCGGATGATTGATGGTTATGGCCTCTCTTTGGGTAGCTTGGATGCCCTTAGGGAAAGCGGTTCCTCGCTGATCATATCAGTGGATTGCGGAGTGAACGCCCTGGAAGAGATAAACGCAATCAATGCCATGGGTATGGAGATCATCATCACCGATCACCATAATCCCAAGGACGATCTGCCTCCTGCTTATGCTATTATCAATCCAAAGCTTCCTGGGTGCCAATATCCTTTTGAACACCTGGCCGGGGTGGGCGTTGCCTACAAACTGCTGATGGCAATTTATCTGCGCAAAGGCATCGCCAATCCGGAAAATACGCTTAAGTATATGGATTTGGTAGCGGTTGGCACGATTGCAGATATTGTTCCGCTTACCAGTGAAAACCGGATTTTTGCCTGCATCGGATTGCAGCATCTGATCGAGAAGAAGAATTTGGGGCTGAATGCCCTGATCCAGATATCCGGAATGAATCAGAAAAATCTGGACACTACAGACATTGTATTTGGCATCGCACCCCGGTTGAATGCAGCGGGACGCATGGGTTCTGCGGCAATCAGCGTGGAGCTGCTGATCTCCACAGACGAAAGTAAAAGTGCGGAACTGGCCGAGATCATCGAACGCCAGAATTCGTTGCGTCAGCAGGAAGACCAGAAAACCTTCCATGAGGCCTGCGAGATCATCGATAAGAAATACAAAGACCTTCAGCACACTTCCTGTATGATAATTTCTTCGGACGACTGGCATCAGGGTGTGATCGGAATAGTAGCGTCCAAGCTGGTGGAAAAATATTATCGGCCTGTGATCATGATCTCCTTCAAGGATGGTTTTGGCAGTGGTTCCGGACGCAGCGTGGCTGATTTTGATCTTTTTGAGGCTCTCAAACACACTGAGCACAATCTGCACAGCTTTGGCGGGCATAAATACGCAGTGGGGCTCACCATTTACCAGGAATACATTGATCGCTTTGAAAACGAGCTAACCCGCTATGTGGCTGATAATCTGAAGCTGGAGCAGATTCAGCCGCCAATGCTGATAGACGACGAAATCGAGCTGTACGATATCAATAACACCCTGCTGGACGGAATCGAGCGCTTTGCTCCTTTTGGCCCCGATAACAACCGTCCGCTCTTCATTACCCGTAATGTTTCCGTGGCCAGCTATCCCTACAATGTGGGGCGCAATCACCTGAAACTGAAAGTGGTGAAGGACGGCATCTATCTTGACCTGATCGGTTATAATCTTGGCGATTATCTGCCGCTTCTGAAAAAGAACAGCATCATCGATATTGCCTACACTCTGGAGTACAATCGTTTTGGCAATAAAACCACGATCCAGGGAAAGCTGCGGGATTTGCACTTTGGAGGCCGCTAAGGCAATGCGCTTCAGGTTTGCTCTACTGCATATTTTCGGAATCCTATTGCTGATTAGCGCCTGCGTCTCTGTGCCGCAATCACCTCCTAGAGAGATATCCGCCTTTGGCTTGCAGGAGATCTTTCCTCTAGCAAGCCAGGTGGACAAAGCTCTTGTGTCTGCAAGGCAAGGTCTGATCTGCACGCTCAGCACCCAGGCTCAGGAAGTGGTTATCTACAAAGACAAACAGAGAATCAATGTGTTGGGAGGTCTGGCTGGCTTCAGCTACCTCAGCGACCTGGCTATTGGCTTGGACGGCGATCTGTGGTTATTAGACTCTGTAGCCAGGCAGATCCGTAAGTACAGCCCCGAAGGCAAGGCGACCGGCATCCTGGAGCTAAAAAACTGCCAGCAGCCTACTCATATTGCTCTGCTTGGCGATCAGACAATCTATATCTACGATGCCGCTCCCGCTGAGATAATCTGCTATTCTGCCTTGGATGGCAGCGAGCTTTATCGTTTTGGCCGCTTTCAACTGAAGCAGATTTCTTCGTTAAGTTGCAACCGCGATTACCTGGTAGCCTACAGCAGAGCGGATAACCAAAGCCGCATTTTTTCCACGCTGGGCCAGTGGCTGCGTGATGAAGCCGGACAAACGGTTTTCGATGTTTTCAATAATGCTATCAATCTGACAGGGAAAACTCTGAAGAGCAGTGGCAGCGCGGCTTACCTCCCCCTTGGCAAAGAAGTGCTGCACCTGGGAATCGAATCTGATCTGCTGATTTTGAATCAAAGCTCTGAACTGCTGATGCTGAAGATATCGTATGCGAATGAACCATAAACTGCAATCCCTGCTGTGGGTCGCTCTCTCAGCGCTTTTGGTAAGCCTATCCCGCCTGCCTTTGCATTGTGGCTGGCTGGTTTTTGTGGGCTGGATCCCTTTGCTGCATGTGCTCCCCAGGCCAGAACTGAGGCTGTGGCAAGCTGCTGCGGTTTTTGCCCTGATCTACATTTCGATAATCTTTTCGTGGATAGGGCTGGTAACTCCGGGTGGAGTATTTGGAATCGGAGTGGTCTATTTCCTGTTCTATTGGCTGTGCTATTATCTGATACGCGAAATCGGCCAGGCTTTCCCTGCCTGGCGATACACAGCTTTCATCGCCGTTCTGCTGAGCTTTGAATTTGTGCAAAACTTCGGCGAAACGCGCTTTCCCTGGTTTCACATTGCCTATTCTCTCTCCGATTATCAGATTCTGATCCAGGCTGCGGAACTGGGTGGTGTGATTCTCATATCAGCTCTTGTTTTGGGCGTGAATGTACTGCTCTACCAGGTTGTGCTGCGCCGTTGGCGTTATCTATATGTTATTTTGGTGCTGTTTATCCTGTGGTTTGGCCAGGGATATCTTAGCCAGCATACCCTAAAGCTGGAGAAGCACGATGCCAGGATAGGCCTGATGCAGCCTTCTATCCCTCAGGATGATAAATGGGACGCTGCATTTTACCAGCAGATTTTAAAGCGTTATGACGAACTTTGCGCAAAAGCGGAAAAGGATTCCACCCGCCTGCTGATCTTTCCTGAGGCGGCCATGCCGGTTTATCTGATCTCGGATTGGAATTCGCTGAATGTGCTGCAGGACTTCACACGGAAGTACAACCTGGATATCTTTACAGGTTTTCCTCATTATGAATACGCTCCGCCCCAGCATGTGAACAAACTGTATTTCTACAATGCAGCCTCGCTGTTCAAGCCTGATGGCTCGATCGGCAAGCTGTATTACAAAAACATCCTGGTTCCAGTGGGCGAACGCATGTTGTGGCTGGATTATTTCCCATTTTTATGGAGCTTGCAATTCGGACAGGCAAATTGGGAATTTGGCCGCGAACAGAGATGGTATGAAAGCGGGGGTTATGAGTTTTCTCCGTCTATCTGCTACGAAATCGCCTTTGCCGGATTGCACCAGAAAATGGCCATTCCCCGTGATACCAAAACCGGTAAACTGAGAAAAACGGACTTCCTGGCGAACATAACCAACGATGCCTGGTTTGGAACGTCCTATGGCCCTTGGCTGCATGGCTTGATGACCAAATTCAGGGCGGTGGAAAATCGCATCCAGATTTATCGCAGCGCAAATTCCGGCATTTCCATGATCGTTTCTCCGACCGGAGAAGTGCTTCGTAAAGCCGGGCTTTTCGAGATTACCAATCTAAGCGCTCCGCTTTATACCTGCAGCCGGATTCCGCTTTACCGGCACATAGCCTGGTATCCCTGGCTGATTGTGGGATTGGTGATTCTGTTGTTTGGCCTTAGTTTATTATCTGGCAAGCAAAGGAAATTGCAATGAGCAAATACTACTACACCATCGGCGAAGTAAGCAACCTGCTGGGCGTAAAACCCCACGTGATCCGCTATTGGGAAAGCGAGTTTCCCATTCTGAAGCCAAAAAAAAGCAGCGGCCGCATCCGTAAATTCAGCCAAGAACACATTCACCTGCTTAAAAAGATTCAGGATTTGCTTTACAACCAGCGCTTCACCATTGAAGGCGCACGGCAGAAACTGAAACAGGAACGCGACAGCATCGCCACCATCAAACAGGATGCCGAACCGGCAATCAAACCAAAATCCGTGCAGCAGCTAGGCCCAGAGCAGCTAAAAATGCTCCAAAGTCTGCGTAGCGAGCTGCAAAAAATAAAAGAACTATGTAAACAGTGGAAATAACATGAACTTTCAAAACATCATCCTTACTCTGCAAAACTATTGGGCGGATAAAGGCTGCAACCTCGTGCAACCCTACGACGTGGAAATGGGAGCCGGAACCTTTCATCCCGCCACCTTCTTCGGCGCACTGGGCAGCCAGCCCTGTGCCATAGCCTATCCCCAGCCCTGCAGAAGACCCAAAGACGGGCGCTACGGAGAAAATCCCAACCGTTTGCAGCATTATTACCAGTTTCAAGTAATCATCAAGCCAAGCCCTGATGACATTCAAAACCTTTATCTGAAAAGCCTGATCGCCATCGGCATCGAGATCGAAAAGCACGATATCCGCTTTGTGGAGGACGATTGGGAATCCCCTACTCTGGGGGCCTGGGGCCTGGGCTGGGAAGTTTGGCTGGACGGTATGGAGATAAGCCAATTTACTTATTTCCAGCAAGTTGGAAGCATTGATTGTTTCCCGGTGAGCGTGGAGCTTACCTACGGCTTGGAACGCCTGGCCATGTACATTCAAAACGTGGAGGATTACCGCGATTTGAGCTGGAACAGCAGCACCAAATACCGTGAGTTGTTTTTTGCCCGGGAACAGGAATACAGCGCTTATAACTTTGAGCATGCGGATACCAGGCTGCTCTTCAGGCTCTTTGCCGATTACGAGAATGAATGTACCGCTCTGCTGGACAAGCAGCTGGTTTTTCCGGCTTACGACATGCTGTTGCGCTGCTCGCACAGCTTCAATCTGCTGGATGCCCGCGGCGTGATAAGCGTAACCGAGCGCGCGGCCTACATTGGCAGAATCAGAAATCTGGCCAGAGCTTGTGCCAATGCCTACATAGCCAAATACACTGCTCAGGAGCAAAAATGACAAAAGACTTCAGCAAAGTGATGGACAGCCTAGTGCAGATAAAAGCCCTGCTATTACAGGTGGCGGTTTATGGAAGCCATGGCTCGCGCTGCGTGATTATCCTCGCCAGTGACCCTCCCGGTCTGCTGGACAGCCTGGATGAGCTTCGCAAGTATTGCCAAAAGCGCGATTTGGCTTTTCCCCTGCTGATCAACCGCCATTTTGTGGAAAGTTCTCTGGATTCATATCCCTTGGAGTTTTTGGATATCGTAAGCGGAAAATATCAGAATCTTTTCTGCCAGGAAGACCTCTTGCAAAACCTGGTTTTTGATAAAACCGATCTGCGGCTGCAGATGGAGCGCGAGATCAAAGGCAAATGGCTGCTAACCCGCCTCAGCGTGTTGGAACAAAGCCCAAAACCCAAGGTTCTCGCCGCAACTCTGCAGCTATCGATCCGGGCGATCCTCCCGGTTCTGAAGGGGATTTGCTACTTGGCCGATCGGCCTATCCCCCAAGAAACGGACCAGCTGATAGCTCAGGCCGAGCAGGTCTGCCAGACTGAGCTAAGCTTGCTAAACACCTGGTTGCAGGCCAGGACTGCTGTCCGGCAAAACATCCAGAGTTATCTGGATATCCTGCAGGCGTTGATGCTCCATATCGAGAACCTGAATACATGATCTTCAGCGAAATCACCGTCAGCGACACTACCAGGCCGCTGCTGGCCTTTGCCATTCACAATGGACACTATCTGCCGCCGGCTTTGGAAGAGAACTGCGGTATTTCCCCCAGCCAGAGATTGCAGGAGGAAGACCCCTTCACTGACGGCTTTGCGGGGTGTTTTGCCAATAATGTAGTTTTGCAGACCAGCCGTTTTGCCGTCGATCTGAACCGTAGCCCCGAGAAGTGCGTTTATCAAAACCCTGAAGATGCCTGGGGCTTGCAGGTGAGAAAAAGCAGCCTGGGTCAGGAGTTGATAAACGAACTCCAACAGG
>Ga0302250_1000919_pt1 | contig 24412 bp, 17 predicted proteins | sample AAG_RA_Asp_MG_FD_193536 | JGI IMG/M metagenome (GOLD analysis project Ga0302250, IMG submission 193536) | Enriched activated sludge microbial communities from anaerobic digester in WTTP, New Holstein, Wisconsin, United States - AAG_RA_Asp | ecosystem: Engineered > Bioreactor > Anaerobic >... | reverse complement strand
AGGTACCGAAGAATCACATTCTCTTTGGCAAACCCTGATCTACTTTGCCCTGATGATTCTGATCCTGATTTTCCTGAATTGGGCAAAGCCCAATAGTGCCACTTCTACGGGTTTCACACTGTGGGCATATAACTATAAATGGTTTATTGCTGCGATTCTGAGCTTTCTTTTGGGACTCAGCCTGAATCTGTTCTATGGCCTTCACATCATTAAGGTTCTTGTTATCTGTGTAGGGGTTGCCATTGCCGGATTAGCTTTTCCCGAGAAGCCGTTGATCGCTTTCGTTACTGGTGTTGTGTTACTTTCGCTTATCCTGAACTTTGAGAAAGGTGAACTGAAGGACTGGCTTGGCTTCACCTGGGGTTTTGGCAAGTTGATCATCCCTTTGCTGTTTTTAGGGGTTATGATTGCCGGAGCGCTTTTGGGCCGTCCGGGCTACGAAGCCTGGGTTCCCTCAAAATGGATCGAGACTGCAGTGGGAGGAAACTCCCTTTTTGCCAATTTCTTTGCCGCTCTTTCAGGGGCTTTCATGTATTTTGCCACGCTCACCGAAGTGCCAATTCTGCAAGGACTGCTGGGAAGCGGCATGGGCAAGGGGCCTGCTTTGGCTCTGCTGCTTTCAGGTCCGGCATTGTCGCTGCCCAGCATGCTGGTGATCAACACGGTTTTAGGACTTAGGAAAACCGTCACTTTCGTTACTCTGGTAGTTATCATGTCCACAATTACCGGATACTTGTTTGGTGTGTGGTTCGCATGATTATGTTATGGTTTGAAAAACTCACCATGGCGTTATACGGCAGTCCTGTTATTGCTTTAATGGCTGCCTTTCTGTGGGGAATCTTAAGTGTTCTGCTTTCGCCCTGTCATTTAGCCAGCATTCCCTTAGTCATAGGATTTCTGGATGGCCAAAAGAACCTCAGCACCGCCAAAGCCTTTAAACTATCCACTTTCTTCACCTTGGGGATTTTGGCAATGATGGCATTAATTGGCTTAATTACAGGCTTGTTAGGCAGAATGCTGGGCAACCTTGGTTCCTGGGTGGAACCAGTAGTAGGAATTGTCTTTTTGTTTATGGCCTTTTTTATAGCCGACATCCTAAAAATGCCCAGCTTTATAAACGAAGGAATAAACAATAAACCCCGAAGAGGTGTTTTAGCTGCCTTGTCCTTGGGCTTTTTGCTGGGCATAGCTCTGGGTCCATGTTCCTTTGCCTTTATGGCTCCTATCCTGGGCATAGTATTTTCTGCTGCGGGAAGCAAACTGGTTTTTGCCTTAAGCTTGGTTTTAAGCTACATCATAGGGCATTGCCTGGTTATCATTCTGGCAGGAACCTTTGCCGGAGCAGTGCAGAGCTATCTGAAATGGACATCTCAATCTAAAGGCACCAGGATTGTCCGCCTGGTTTGTGGAATCCTGGTGTTTGTCGCAGGATTGTATTTGATTCTAAAACGATTCATATAATATGGAGGAACCATGATAATCAAAGTTCTGGGCACCGGATGTGCCAAATGCAAGAAGTTGGAGGAGACAGCCCGTTTGGCAATTAGCGAAACCGGCATTGTAGCCACGGTGGAAAAGGTTACCGATCTTAATGACATTATGGATTATGGTGTAATGATGACACCCGCATTGGTTATAGATGAGAAAGTGGTTTCCAGTGGTAAACTGCTTTCCGTATCGGAAATCAAAGAACTGCTTACCAAAGGAGAATGACATGGCAGATTGTAAAAGCAAATGTGATTGCGGAGGCACAGCCAGCAGCAATTGTAGTAGCGGATGTGTATCCAACAATTCTCCAGCCAGTGTTTATGCCTGTGCCGGAGCCAGCAATGTGGGAAAAATCTCTTTTGATTTAGCAATTGCCCTTCACAATGCGGATCGTTACAAAATGGGGTGTGCCGTCTGTGTGGGAGCAGGAGATTGCGGATGTGGAGGCATGGAAACCCGGGCTGGCAAAAAGGATTTGCTGATCGATGGCTGCAAGGTGGCTTGCCTGAAAACAATGTTCGAAAAGAAGGGAATTACTGGCTTCAATCATGTTGTTATCACTCAATTGGGGGTGAAAAAAGAGGCTACCTTCAGTTATAATCACATGCTGCTTGAAGAACTAATGGACAAGCTGGAAAAAAAAGGATGGTAAGATGAAAAAACACCTGATGTTAATGGCACTCTGTACAGGTATTCTGCTTAGCAGTCTTTTACATGCCGGGAAAAACGCAAAAAGTACACCCCAGAACAAAGAAAAGCCCAAACCTTTTGTTACTTTCGTTGAGCTCGGCTCCGTCAATTGCATTCCCTGTAAAATGATGAAGCCAGTGATGGAAGAAGTTCAAAAAGAATATGGAGATAAGATTGATGTGATCTTCTATGATGTAAACAAAAACCGCCAAAAATCGTTAGAATACAAAATCAGAGTGATACCAACTCAGGTTTTTCTTGATGAAAATGGCAAAGAATTCTTTCGCCACGAGGGCTTCTTTCCCAAAGAAGAACTGATGAAGATCGTGGATAAGCAACTGGGGATTAAGAGAACGCCAAAGAAGTAATTAGCGCTACATGAATACTTCGATATCACAATCAAGCACTTCCTGATGATCACAGCGGAGTTTACTGTGCTCTTTGCAAGCATCAGGACACTGATCTCTTTATTGCTGATGTATATATCACTGGATAGAATTCATCAATGGATGGCCAGCAGAGGGGTTTGGAGCAATTTTGTAGGTGCAGTAGCTGGATCTTAAACCCCGTTTTGTGCAGTTCAACCATACCCATAGCCAGGGAGCTCTTGGACGCAGGGGTTCCTTATGATGCGGTGCGGCAGCAATCAGGCAATAAAAAACTCTCGAGGTGTTCAGTGCGGGTTTATACTGGTCTTAGCGGGACTTCAGTGGTTATATCCCCGAAAAAAGTATTTGACATTCCTTCTATGGCGACACACTGTAGTATTCAGATGAACATCAGCGAGGTATGAGAAATGCAAAAGCTTGTGATTATTACATTAATGCTATTGTCGTTAGGCAGTACGGTTCTCTTTGCCCAAACCCGTGAAATCTGGGTAAATGAGGGATTTTCCACTTTTCCCCCTACCGGATGGACGATTAGCGAACATGCGTCCAACTGGAGTGGAGTGCAAGGTGCCGCAGCAGGGGGATCCGCTCCAGAAGCCCGTTTTAGCTGGAATCCCCAGTTCAATGGCAGTTCTTATCTTATTTCCCCCATTTATGATACCACCGGAGAAACGTCACTTTATCTGGATTTTGACCATTTTGTCGATTGGTATGCCAATCCCTTCACGATCGGAGTGGCAACCCGTTCAGCAGGAGGAGCCTGGAATGTGGTATATAGCGAAGATCCCAGCGCAAACCTGGGTCCGGTTCGCCAAACCGTGTGGATAAACAATACCGATGCCGGCTCGTCAAGCTTCCAGTTTGCCCTGTTTTTCAGCGGTAATTCCTACAATATCGACTACTGGTATATAGACAATGTAAAGCTCTATACGCCGTTTGATTATGATCTGGCAATCACGCAAGTTAGCGGCTCCGAACATGTGGAAGCCGGAACCGCAATCTCTCCAAGTTGCGTGATTAAAAACGTGGGACTGAACTCCCTGACGCCCTCAGTTTCGCTCAGCGTTTACCAGAATGAAACCCTGTTAACCACCTATCCTGATCAGGTGTTTCCAAGTCTTAATTACGGTCAGACCCAAACCGTGGAATTTGCCTCTTTCAATCCCTCTGTCGCCAACGAGCTTTACCGCTTTGTATATTCCATCAGTTCCCTGGAAGACGTTGTAGACGGAGATCTGACCAACAACACCAAAGAGAAAGCCGTTAATACCTGGACTGGCGGCAAGCAAAACGTGCTTTTGGAGATCGGTACTGGCGGCTGGTGCCAGTATTGCCCCGGCGCGGCGATGGCTGCGGATGATTTTGTGGACGAAGGTTACAATGTGGCCGTGATCGAAAATCATAATGGCGATCCCTATGCCACCGATATCTCCGACGGACGCAATGCTTATTATGGCATCAGTGGTTATCCCACAGGGATTTTCGACGGTCTGCTGGCTTACGTGGGAGGCAGCAACACCACCAGCGTATTCCCTTCGTATTTTCCGCTTTACGAACAGCGAGCCCCGATCAAAACCCCCATCGCGCTTTCCATGTATGGCACCAACGACGAACTGAACTACGCCGTAACCGTGCAGATTAATAAGCTGGCCAACCTGGCTTATCAAAACCTGGTACTGCATTTTGCCATAACTGAAAGCAATATCCAGTATAGCTGGCAGGGACAAACGGAAATGAACTTCGTGAACCGCGATATGATTCCCGGTTTGAGCGGTACCCCTGTAAACCTGAAAGATGCGCCTTTGGGGATAATGAACGTTCCGCTTAATTTCAGCATCGGAAGTACCTGGGATATGTTCTATTGCGAGTTGGTGGCCTTTGTACAAAACCTGGATACCAAAGAAGTTCTGCAAACCTTCAAAGTAGCCTTACTGGATTTGCCAACTGATCCGGTGTCCGGTTCAGATCCCGCAGTGCCTGGCCTCAAAACCGAACTCCTGGGAAACTTCCCAAATCCCTTCAATCCCGAGACTACCCTCAGATACAGCCTGAAGGAGGCTGGCCAGGTAAGCCTGGAGATCTACAACGCCAAAGGACAAAAAGTAAAAACCCTGGTTAACGACCGTAAGACAGCCGGAATTCAGAACGAAATCTGGAATGGTACCGACGACCATAATCAGCCCGTCGCCAGCGGCATCTATTATTTCAAACTGAATGCCGGAAAATACAGCAGCACCAAGAAAATGATTCTGATGAAATAGGTTAACAGATTACCGGTTAGCAGGTTAGCGGATTAACTGGTTAACGAATCTATTGGATAAGCCCCGGATTAGTTTCGGGGCTTTTCCTTTGGGTGAACAGGCAGCCCTGTAGCCTTTGCCAATCCGGAGCTTTACAGCCCTCTGGGGCCGGCAAGGACACCGGCAACCCATGCCAGCGAGACGTAGGCACTCCAGCACTTCAAGACTCCTGGACTCCAGAACTCCGCCTGAAAGGCAGGGCTACCTCAGCCCCTGTTTCATTTCTACCCCCTCCCTTGCTCGCCTCCCGAATGCCACACGGATGCCACCCGAAAGCCACCCGAATCGCATTCGGGAGCATTTCGCCGGGAATCCGGGGGGCAAAGCAGAGAAAAGCAAGGATGAATTCAGTCGGCCATGGGGATTGGGCTATTTCAGTTCACGCTCAATTTTCTGGTAAATCGGGGTGGGGCTGTCCTGGCTCATTTCTCTGCAAAGCATAGCGGTAAGCTCTTGGGGAAGTGGGAGTTGACTTAGATTATTGGCTTTATACAGGCGATAAATATCTTTTGAGTATTTTTCGCAGCTTATGCAGGTTTGGGGAATGGCAAAGGCTTTCCTCATCCGTTTGTAGATGCTGTCGATCTCCTCATCGGCAATATTTCCGAAAGAGATGTTCAGAAATTCACAGGGTTGCACATCGCCTTTGGCATTCAGATAAATCCTGTCCGTGCCTCCCGCCGTACAGCCAAACATTTCGGGGTCTTCCTCGATGATCTGAGCTGAGATGGCCGGATAATCCGCAAAGGCTGGATCGAGATTGTATTTATTCACCTTGGCTTTGATCAGCCTGAAGTCTTTCTGGCTATATTCTTCCACCCCGCTTTCCAGCCAGGCGCCGGAAGGCTTGGGTTTGATGAGTTGCACTAGTGAGCCGCCAAAATCCTTGGCCTGCTGGATCAGCCTTTCGAAAGTGCCATTGCGGAAGTCCTCCAGAGCTAAACAGGAGTTGAAGGTAACGGCTATGCCCACCTTATGGCAAAGCTGGATGGCGGCGACCATGTTTTGCCAGGCCATATCGTTTCCCATAAAGGCGTTTACCTTTTCCGGATCAGGTGAATGCAGAGAAAACATGATAGCCGTAAGGCTCGTTTGTTTCAGTTCCAGAAGCCGTTCTTTGGTGATGCCATGCCCGGTGGAATTCACCCAGATCTCCGAGCGGTCGTCTATCTGCCGGCAAACCGCCAGCAACCTGTCGTAGGTGAGAAAAGGCTCTCCCCCCTCGATATTGAAAAAGGCCACCCCGCTGTCCTGAAGGTATTTCACCGCGTGCAGCAGCTTGTCGAGCTGAACATCCCGGCCTGTATCGAGCCGCTGATAACAATGCGCACAACGGTAAGTACAGGCAGAAGTGACTGAAATCAAAGCTACTACGCAGGGTAGCTTGCGGTTGAACACGGTAAATTTTTCGCAGGCTGTATAAAAAGCCCGGGAGGGAAAACCCGGCACATACATATCCAGACGGGTGTTGGGGCCGATCGTGGCGAATTTGTTATGGGTCAGCTTGCCCAGAAAGCAATTCAGCCGTAAGAGGGTAAGAACGAAACGCCGGGGGGTTTTAAACTGCCGGTAACGGGCCAGAAAATGCAGGACAACAAATAGCTTTACTTTGTAGATAAACAGGGTTTTATGAAAACCTGTTAGTTTTGGTCTTTGCATGTGAGTCTCCTTTTCCGGATTCCCGAGATATCCGTTTTGCATATACCAGGCTACGCTTTGCGCGATTCCCTCCTGCAAGGGGGTTTTGGCCTCGAAGCCAAGCAGGCGTTTGGCTTTCTGAACATCGAACTCGAAATTGTCATACATCATGTTTACCCGGGAACGGGTCAGCATAGGCGGTTCTATCTGCCCTTTGAGGGAGGCGATCAGCTCCAGAGCAAAGCCAGGCGGGTAAACGAGCCATTTAGGAAGCAATTTTGGCGGCTTTAATCCAGCTTTCCTGCAGAAAAGAGTGTGAAACTCGTTCAGCCTGTCTGCAGCGGGATTTCCCACTATTATCCGGTTTATCCCCGGAAGTTTTTTGCGGTAGGCCAGCAGATAGGCCTGGGCCAGATCGGGTGCGTAGATAAGGTGAAATCTGTTTTTGCGGCTGCCCGGCATGAAGCTCATCCCATCCTGAACCGCCTTTGCATAGGCATAAAAGCCGCTGCTGAATTCCCGCTCGCCATAAACCCAGGCCGGCTCGATAACGCAGAGATTTAGCCCGTTCTCTGCCGCATAACGGCAGGCTTTTTTGGTAAGCAAAGCCTTTGTATCGCGGTAATAATTCATAGCCGAAGGAAATATCCCGTCCAAAAAATAGGGATAATGCGAGTTTTCCGGATCTAGTTCGCTTTTTATCTGAGAGCTGTTTTCCTCACCATAGGAAGAGATCGAACCCGTTATGATGAGATCCCTGATCCCTGCCTTCTGGCAGGCCTTCAGCACATTCAGGGTGCCCCTCACGTTTTCCCCGTAGAAGTCTGCATATTCTCCCCAGTCTGTGGATTTCCCCGCGGTATGGATTACGAAATCCACATCGATTGGGCAATCCTTCAGGCTGGCAGCCTGGCCTTCGCTCCCGTGGTTTGGTGCTGAATTCTTTTTCAAGGCTCTGTAAATCGAATCTTTATCCCTCAGATCGCCATAGACCAGTTCCACCCCAAGCTGTTTGAGAAAAGACAGATCTGAAGTGGGGCGAACCAGACATTTCAGATCGATGTCTTGCTTTACCAACAGCTCGGCAATGTGGCTGCCGATGAAGCCGCTGGCTCCGGTTAGCAATACTTTAGGCATGGTATTTTACCATCAGCAAGCCGGCATTGTGCCCTCCAAAACCATAGGACACGCTGGCCGCCGCACCAAGTGGCTTTTCGATTGTCTCTCCAGCCAGATTGAGGTTATCAAGCGGGTTTTCCACAAGATGGGGATGAATGACGCCACTTTTCAGCGATAATGCGGTTATCGCCGCTTCAATGGCTCCGCTGCCGCCAATCGTATGTCCCAGGACAGCTTTGCTGGAGTTTATAATGGGCTGTTTGGCTGCAACTCCGAAGTAATCCTGAATCACTGCAGCCTCGATCTCATCGTTTGTAATAGTGGCGGTGCCGTGGGCATTCAGATAGTCTATCTTCATTCCCTTCAGCAGGTTTTGGAAAAGGGAAAGGATTTGCCGTCCTTCCGGTTGCATGTGCACGATGTTATGGGCGTCGCTATTGGAGCAGTAATTCATGATTTCAGCATAAACAGGCGCATTACGGTTCTGAGCATGCTGCATTTCCTCCAATACCAATATGCAGCCTCCCCCTTCGGCAAACAGGAAGCCGCTTCTGTTTTTGGAAAAGGGTTGGGGATCGCCTGTGGGAGATTTGGTAAGGGCTCCCAAAACGTCGAAACCCCGATGGATGATGAAGCTATCATCCTGCAGATTCTCCACCCCGCCAGTGATCACCACTTCTTGGTAGCCATCCGCGATCAGACGATATGCCTGTCCGATGCTGTAGGTTCCCGAAGCGCAGGAAGCACTGCTTACAAAGCTCTCCCCCCTCAGGCCGTAGAGGATGGAGATCCAGGCTGCAGGAGAATTATTCATGGAAAGCGGGATCACCATCCGGTTAAAGGATACTTTTTTTCCCGAAGCCCTGGAAAAATAGTCTATCCCCAGATGTGCCAGATAGGAGTGAAAAGCTGTTTCAAAGCCCGTGAATCCTGTTCCGATGAGAGTGGCAAAACCGGCTTCTCCAGCCACACCAAAGGTTTTATTGGTGGTTGTAAGGGCAAATCCAGCATCTTCCAGAGCCAGTTTTGCCCCAATTATGGCAAGCTTGTCCTCTGGCTGTAAAAAGTCGTAGTAGGAGGGAATTCCGTAATCTGCCAGGTTCAGAGTCGGAAATGGGACATAAAATTGAGATTTGGCGCAGTATGTGTTCTGGGGAACTATGCTAAGCTGGGGTTTATCTCCATTTACCAGCCTGTTCCAGAATTCCGTTTTCCCCATTCCCAAAGAAGTGACGGGACCCAGGCCGGTGATCAGCACTCTTCTTTTCATCTTGCCGTCACTCTGTCATACACCCAATCCAGCATGGCTTTCAGATAGTCCTGAACCCTGCCAAAGTCCCTGGCTCGCAGGCTGTAGTCCGTTAAATCGATATGGTGATTCTCCCAGTGTAGGATTCTTTGCCTGGGATTGGCAGTGATAACCCCCAATTCGCTTGCCACCACTGCCGCTTCCCGCAGACAGGCCAGAAGTGCATCCCTTTGCTGTCTGGGAATGCAAAAGAGGATTTCGTATTCTCCGCATTCTCCCAGGAAAAGCGGCAGTTCAGGCAAATTCAGGGCTTTGGCAGCCAAAGCTGCTTGGGGATGCCAGGGTAGGTTTTTGATCTGAAAACCGGTTTCATTGAGCTGTGAGATCGTGTGCAATGCGGCAAAAACCCCGTCGCTGGTATCTATCGCGCAGGAAGCAAGCTTCGCTATGATTTGCGCCAGCCTGGAGTGAATTGGAAAGCGGATGTCTTCGGCTTTAACCAGCCCATTCAGCTCTTCCCGACCAGTAAACAGACAAGAAAGGGCAGCCAGATTTCCCGCCCCGATCTTGCCAGTTAATAGGATGGAATCACCTGCCTGGCAGCCTTTGCGGTTTATCAGCCTGCCCAGCGGCTTGCCCAGCACGGAAGCCGTGTATCTCCAGTTTTCCGATACTCCCAAATCGCCTCCACTGAAGGAGACGGAGTATTCCTGCAAAACTGCTGAAATCCCCTGGGTAAAGCTTTTGATATAGGCTTCATCCCAGGTCTGGGGAATAACCATCGAATGTGCATAAACGAGGGGGTTGCCTCCCGCTGCGATGAGGTCGCTGAGCGCGGCACAGGCAAGGTTCCAGCCCAGCAAAAAGGGATCCTTCTCTGGCAGCAAATCCTCATGGGAAAAGTCGTCCATGCTGAATAAATATTCCTGGCCGCCCAGCAGGATAAGCTCGGAATCCACTTCTCCGGACCTGCTTCTGCGTAGCGGGGATGAAGGCATCTGATCGTTGATCAGGGCGATCAGCCTTTCTTCATAATTCATCTGCGATAAGCTCCAATTGATCGGAGGCAATCGAGATCCTGCATGGCAAATAGCCCTGAGGATCGCCGTCAAACTCCACTTCGCGGTTTCTGTCGCCAGATAAAACCTCTATTGACCTTGCATAGCGAAGCGAAATATAGTCCTTTTCCCGGATTGGTTGCCCACTATATACAGCTTTCAGCACAGGCAGGATGTTTAGGAAGCCAAGGTTTTTTATGCTAAGCACATACAAACGCTCATCCGTCTCGCCAAGGCTGTGCCGAAGTTGCATGCCTGAAGCAATATACCTGGTTTTCCCGATGAAGGTGTTGTAGTTGCGCTTTATCACCTGCTTTTCACCATCGCAAACCAACTCGAGATCCGAGGCATGGTAGCCGCAAAGTGAGAAGAAAATGGAGCTCAGGGTTCCCAGAGTATCACCCAGGTATTTTCTAAGGCCGGAATTTGACTTTTGGGCAACCCTGGCGCCCAGGCCCAGGCTTGCACAACAAGCAAAATAGCCGGTTTGGGATGCTCCGGATTGCTTGTGATATTCTATCCTGGCCACTGAAATCTGCTTGCTGAAGCCCATCCTGACTGATTTCAAGGCCAGGGCCGGCACAGTAGGAAGGCCATAGCTCTTACAGAAATCCGGGCTGGTGCCAGTATGAATTACCCCAAGTTTGGCTTTTGAAATCCGCTTTCCGCTATCGTCGTAAAAGCCGCTAAGCACTTTGTTTATAGTTCCGTCGCCGCCAAGGGCCACGATTGTATCATAGCCCTGCTGATTTGCTTTTCGAGACAAACTCCAAGCGTCTTGCAGAGTATTTGTAAGCTCATATTCATAGTCAATTTTAAGTTTTTTCAGCTCATCAAAAAGCTGGGGGATGAATTTGGCTGACTTGTGGTGCCGGGAACCTGGGTTGATAATGAAGTAGATAGGGGTCATGCAAAGAGCTCCGGCAGATTTTCCCTGGTATCCAGCAGGATTTGAATGAGATGATCCAGATGCGATTCAGCCAGGTCTATCCTGGGGATCATTCTGATCACCCCTTTGTTTTTGGCTACAGAAGGATAGATGAAGGGGGTGGTGAGTATCCTGGCGTCAAACAGCGCCTGGTAGATCCGCAGAGTTTTCTCGGTGGAACCTGCCAAAAGGGAGCAGATGGATGCTTCGCCTTTCAGAACCTGAAAGCCGTGTTTATCCAGCCTTTCCCAAAGGTATCTTTTATTATCCAGCAGCTTCTGAACCAGCCTTGCGCCTTCTTTATCCACAATTTCCAAGGCCTTTTGGGTTCCTGCGATCAAGGCCGGCGGAAGGGCTGTGGAGTATAACAAACCCTGTGACGAGTATTTCAGGTATTCGATAATCCGCTTACTGCTGCAGACGAAGCCGCCAGAAAACCATAAGCGCTACACATCGTGATCATCAAACTAAATACGATGTTTCCCAGGACACCACGGGACTTGGAGTACTCGTAAACCACATTCAGCAAGATACCCAGCAGCAAAGGAATCAATGCTTTCTTTTCCAGGAAAAACCAAGTGATGAAGAATACCCCAAGCATCAGCCCCGCAGAAACCAGGAGAGCGGTTGTATGATTCAATTCGCCGGTAACCATGGGTCTTTGAGGAGCGTTTATCCGGTCTTCTTTCAAGCCCAGATAGTCGTTTATAATCTGATTTACGCCCCAGCTAAGGAAAAGAATGCTGATTATCACGATCTGTCTGTCAACCGAGGGCATGATCTCAACGGTGCGGTAATCTGTGGCAATATGCTGATAAAAAGCAAAGCCCAGCCAGCCTGCAATCCCGGTAACGAAAGAATAGTACAATCTCATGGATTTTATGTAGAGTTTGATAAATTTCAGCATATTATCTTCCTGGACGTTTTACATCCCATTGGTTGCAGAAGCATCAGGCTGTCAATATAAATCCGGTGTTTACCCGCGCCTCCTTGGGGGTATACATTAACTTCAGAAATTACTTGACGCTATAACTAATCTCCAAGATTAGGGATTTAGTGTTCCACATGAGGTAATTATGAATCAAATGATCCCCGAATTTTTATTAGCACAAAGCACAAAAGGAAAAACTCAGGGTATCCTTAAAGCCTTGGTTTTAAATGTAGATGTAGAGGGTTTTACCGCTCTTACTCAGGAACTGATGAGGCATTCTCAAGCTGGAGGCAAGGTTATTGCCGATACCATCAACTCCGTTTTTTTTCCTGCTATGGAAGCCACAGAGACCAAGGTCGGGTTTCTTGGCAGGATCTCAGGAGATACATTTACGGCGGTTTTCCCGGAAAATCAACTGATTCAGACAGTTTCCGCTGCAATTGCCATCAGAGATTCAGTTATGAATCATAGCCGGCAAACCAGTGCCTGGGGGAAATTCAAGCTGGAAGCAAGAATGGGAATTGGGCTCGGAAATGTAGAGTGGCAGATCGTGAAAGGCAGAAACCAGCCTCGCTATTGGTTTTCCGGAGATGCTGTATCAGAGGCCAAAAAAGCCCAAACAAAGGCTAACAGCAATCAGATTGTGGCCTCCAAAGTCCTCTGCGAAGAATCTGAGGCCATAGTCGCAAGCGATCTGGATACTGATTTCCAAATAGTAAACGAGCTGGCTTTACCTGGTTCTGACCGTAATCAAACAATGCCCGTTCAGGAAAGCAACACAGGTCAATACCATCCTGGCTGCGGGGAATTCAGTGAAATTCAGGATATACAGGAAAGAGCGCTGGGTGATAAACACCCATTTGCCCTCAACGTATTGAATCAACTGGCAGAATACCACTGGGAAAAGGGAGACCGGGAACTGGCCTTGCAATATTACCAATCAGCCGCCAGGAAGCTGAAGCAAATCTCTCCCCCTGAGTATCCATATCTATCGGTTAGTTTGTGCGGCATAGGGCACTATTATTATGATAAGGCTGACTATGAAAATGCTTTGGAATACTATCTCTGTGCTTTATTACCGGAAAACTCACCTCTGGAATTGAAATACTTTTACGACCTGGATGCCCTTAGCCAGATAAGCTCCATCTACCTGAAACAGGGGAAGCATTTTGAGGCAATGGTGTTTTGCAACAAAGAATTAGCTCTGATCTCTGCGTCGGTCGGGGATGATCATATTGCCAATGCCGGTTCGCTGGTCAACTTGGGAAATATTTTCCTGGGGATGGGCAAACCCCAAAAGGCCATGAAAAGTCTGAACAAAGCCCTGAAACTGAGAAAAGCTCATCTTGGCGATGAGCATATCCTGACCAGGGAAGTTTATGAACTGGTTTTACAAATCAAAGCCCAAATGAACTGCCATAAAGTTGCGATGAATTACTGAATTACAGCAGTGATTTAGCCCTAACCCGGATTGCAATTATTCAAAGAGGTATTAGCCGGGTTAGACAGCTAACTGAACCAGGCTTATGCAGTGCGATTGATATCCCATATTCCAGAAAGACCTATTGGCAAGTAATGGCTTAGCAACCTCTAACTGGGAATTCTAGGCTCCCCCCAATAAAAAACGAGGTCTGAGAGGGGGAATTATTGTATAGGTAGTAGAATGATTTTTTTCATACAGGAGATTATGATGAAAATGATGCATTTACTCTGGATTATTCCGCTACTGGGGCTGTTTTCCCTTACCGCCTGCGGTGAGAACGGCACTGAAATCAATCAGAACCCAAGCATCGAAAAGGACGCAGCTGAGACGATAATCGCAAATCTGGCCTTTGATACTGGCGGGACAATAGACCAATTGGTTGATCTATCCACTCTTGCAACACCCGATGGATTTGACGGATTGAAAGGCAGGTACCCCGGTACTTACTTTAACTTCCAAAAGACCTATGACCCCGTATTGGGGAAATGGACTATCCATATCGAGCGGGAACGCGGTGTAAGTGGTCAGATACCCAATGCTTTTGTAAGCAGAGATTATCTGCTGCAATATCTGAATTCCGAGGGAATGCCCCAGCAGTATTATGTAACGGCTTCGGACACGGCCAGAACCATTATCTTCCAAGTTTTAAGCGGACAAGGCCGGCATCAAACCAGAAGGCTTTCTCAGCAACTGAACCAATTGACCGCAAACTGGACACTCACTAATGCCAATCTGGATAATGTGACGGTAAACGGAATCTATTACCGTGCAGCGGTGGACACTATCCGGACCTATATGAGGGAACGCTCTTCAGACCACAATCTTCAGCTAAACATTTTCGATCTGGTAATGCCAAGAGGATCATCTCCCAATTTGGTAAATGCCATTTCTGGCCTCATCACCGGACATTTTCACGCCCTTATAACTTTCAGCAATGGATCTTCATACACAGAAAATGTGATTGATCGGGACATCAACATAGTTATTGGATCAGGCCAGGCCAGCATCAGCCTTGGTTCGGAGACGTACCTGGGCGACATAAAAACCGGCGAGCTTATAGATTAGAATATGTCATAAACCGATACCGGAGGTTAGCAAACATAGACCTCCGGTATCCAATGCTATCGAAAGCAGCCAGGAATGACGTACGATGAGCAATAATGAGCCCAGATCAGTTTGAGCAGTTTTTCAGAAGATACAAAAATAACCTATACGTTTATCTGCTGCGTTTTGTAGAGATCGACGACGACGCCCAAGACCTGCTGCAGGATTCCTGCATTGCTTTCTATAAAAAACTGGATGAAATCAAACCGGAGACAGCAATAAACTACATGTATAAGATTGCTCACAATACTGCGTTGAACTGGACAAAACAGAGACGAAGATTCCTGCTGAAACCCAGCTCAGATTTTGAAAGAATCGCCGATAAACCTGCCCCGAAAGACCATTATGAGGCCGTTAACAAAGCGATAGCGATGCTGCCCTCAAAGCTCGCTCGAGTGGTGCACATGTACTATTATGATAAATTGAGCTACAAAGAGATCAGCAGTCAAACCGGCAAAAGCATAAAAGCCATAGATTCCATGCTGAACCGTGCCAGAACCAAGCTTAGGAAGAGGATCATTATGCATGAAGACGGCTCACCAATGCTAAAGTCCTGAACAAAATGGAAATGCCAGAGGTTAGAATGAAAAAAGGAACTCCGAACATAAACAAAGTCCTTCCGGCAGAAATCCTGGAAGGTATCCTCAATTCACTTCCACGCAAGGAATTACCTTCCTATGTGGAGGCACGTGTCCTCGCTGCGGTTCATCCTGTTCAATCCAAGACGATTATGGCCATATCCAGACCGAAGCAAGCATTTCAATGGGCTGCCCTTTCGATGGCAGCATGTGTGTTTGCCATGCTTGGAGCTCTAATGGCCAGTTGGGTCAATCCTGCCAGCCATCCAGGGACACAAACCTCAGAGCATCATGTAGATATTTATGATCCAGGCTTGTTGGACTATTTTATTGAGTAAACGGGAGCTAAAAATGAAAAAGCATTTGGTTGCAATCGCCCTGGTTTTATCATTGGCAATGAACGCCGGCGTCCTAGGCATGCTGCTTGTTCAATGGTTGACCGCAAAGAAACAAGCTGAACAGCATGAGAGATGGCTTCCTGAAAGCAGAGAAAGCTTGGGAACCTCGAAAAGCCCGGAGCTTAGGCGGCAGTACCTGAAATTACGTCAAAAAAACCGGAAGGAAATTCAACGCTCTCAGGAAACAAGACTCTCATTCATAAATTCGTTGCAAGCACAGCATTTTGATGAGGCCGAATCACGTAGGTTATTAACAGAATATCTGAAAGCCAAAACAATAATGGAGCGAGCTCTGGGAGAGAGCATGATTTCAATAAAAAAGGGCATAAAAGACCCCCAGACGATGCAGGCCTTCAATGCAAGAATACGGCAAAGAAGCGTTCAGCTCGGAAAACTGGCCAATCAGGATAGTCTGCAGGCAGACAGCCTACACCAGTTCAGAAGACCTTTACGGGCAAAGATTTTACAAAGGATTCGCCACAGAAGGGGCAACTGGTAGAACTAAGCCGCTGAGTTTTTTCCAATAGCTATCTCTTAAGACAAGGAGCTTTGTGGTTGGGGTTTTCGCTCTCACACCAGACCTAGGTTGGATCTGTCCAGCTTCGGCTGATATTACCATTACCCAGTAATGAAAGAAAACCAATCCCTTACTCATCCATATCTTACCCTAAGTTTATAGGATGGGATCACGGGGTGTGGAAAGGTGGAAGGGTGAAACAAGGGTGCGGTAAAGATAAACAGAACGGAGCCGCGGGAAGAAAGATGCACAGACAAGGCACCCATCTTTACCCGAGCTCCGCACTGTGGCTTATTTTATTTATTAATATTTCTGGCAGGGGTATTCACAGCCCTGATCCGGAAGAACAAGCACGGTTCTGAAGCCGGTGTCTGGAAGCTGTGAGTTTCGCTGAAACCAAGATAGTTCCAGGTATCTCCCTCAGGTTCCGCCGAACTGTAGATATTGAAGCCAGTAACGTTTTCACCGTAGTTCCAGCTAAGGTTCAGCATGTTATCCACTGGATTATGCGTTATCTGCAGACCGCTTACCAAGGGCAGAGATGTCCATGTGAAGACACCAGGGCTTTCCAGGTTATCGCCGTAATCCAGCTCGACCAGGCTATGGCTGCGATTCAGCATTACATAGGAAATCCAGTCGGAAACCTGATCCGAGCTTATCCCGCCAAAGGTATGGCTGGTGGTTGCTTCCGCTCCCAAACCGCCCAGTAGCGTATAGGCCATGTCCCCGGCGAAAGAGCCATCCGGCGGCGTGGCTGGATTGAAATAAAGGTCGATGTCGATCGGCTCGCTGATGGCAACTGAAGTTGAATTGGTGATATATACCGTCAGATCCACCATTCCTCCGATCAAAGCCGGGTTTTGCGACCACAGCAAGCCGGAGATGTAGATATTTGGCAAGGGTGGAGTTATCCAGGAGATCAGGTAGGGACCAGTGATATTGTCGTTTTCATTGATCTCGGATACTGCAGCGCTGGCATCCGCGATCAGCCAGGATTGCCAGTTTTCCGCCACACCCCAAACGATGTTTTCGAAGCTCAACACAGTGGAATCACCTGCTGCCAGGCTTGGAACCAGCAAGCTGTTATCCGCTGTAGTACCGAATTCAGGCGCTAAACCAAGGTTGCGGATCAGATCGAGATAGAATGGACCGGAAGCCACTACACCGGTGTTTTTGATTGTAGCAGTAAGGGTTGCCGGACCTCCGATCTCTGCGCTTACCGGGTTCCAGGCTGCCGAAGTTACAATCAGATCAGCCTTGAAGTCGTTCCACTGAATGCGATTATTAGGGTCATATTCAAAAGCCGGGCCGGCAAAGGCTCCGCTGACCTGACTGAAGAACACCTCGCCTTCTTCCGCTGTCTTGGATACATTGAAAGCGCTGTTCCAGGTGTTGGCTGGGAAATTGGCTCCGGTAATTGTATAGCCGTTTGAGTCGTTAAGAGAAAGGAGAACTCCATTTTCTGCGCCATTGCGGAAAGTGCAGTAGTTGAAGGCGTGATCAGAATCGACAATAGCCCCAGACAAGACATTCACTCCCGAACCGCTGAGGTATTCAAAGATGCAGTATTCGGCGTAAATCGTGCCTCCGGATCCGATGGCAAAGGAGGGATAGCCGGTTTGGTTATGGGTAACCAAAGCAGGCGTTTCCGAAGTTCCGCTAAGCTCAATTCTGCCTCCCTCCAGCACTTCCAGGGCAGAGCCAAGATGCACTCCTGCTCCGGCGTCAGCTTTCAAGGTAGCTGCGCTTCCCACTGTAATCACTCCGGTTAAGAATAATTCCTGGTCATTCAAGTCCAGAGTTCCGCTTACGATGTTGAGATTCCCTTGATTCCTTAGATGCAAAGAACTTTGTGTAACATTTACAGAACCGCTTGGTTTGTTGATGACGATGTTGTTGAACCAGGCATAATCCGGATTGGACAGAGTAGCCGTAATAATCACATTCTGGTCTGCACTGCCGGTAAAATAGAGCGTAGATGCATGATCGTACCAGCGCCCATTGCTGATTACAAAATCACCTGTTATAGTATGGGGAAGGCTTGAAGTGGAAGCAAATCCGCCAGAATCAATGGTCAGATCATGAATAACTAGCTGTGTATTGGGTCGGAATGATGCTTCTGACAAGCAGTTTATCCAGAGCCTGTTTAGTTCAAGAGGACTCTGATTTGTAAAGTACTGGTCGTTTTCGCCCATTATCCTTAATCCTGATGTGCCTGAATAGAATCCCTGGGTTTGATTATTTACAGTATTGTAGTTTGTAAAGTTTCCAAGCAGCAGAAAATCTATATCATCACCGCTGAGGTTTAGGCCTGCACCATCACTGATAACAACATTGCCGGCATTTATGCCGTTGTTGGAACTGGTTGCCACCAAACCGTCCATAATATTCAAAAAATGAGCGCTTAGCGAGGTCCCAGAGGCCATCTGGATAGCAACGCCGTCAGCTGCTTTATTGATATTGCAGATGTAGAATCCGGTTGAACTGAAAATATTCGAGGTTTGAAAGCCGGAGAAGGTAACCGTTCCACTTTCGCTAATGAAACTTCCACCCCCCGCTGTATCAGTCCAGTTTCCTTGAACGATCATCAGTTCCGGGGCATGGAAAGAACCTGCACTGATGTTTACATTACCGGAGATATTGAGATTGGTATTGGCATAGACGCTGTTGCTGCGCGTGTTTTGCTCATCGCCATCCCTGTTACGCATGATAACATTTTCAGAGTGAGAGCTTGACTTGTTTATGGTAAGGTTACACAACCAACTGCTACCCGCGACCCATAATCCGGCATCATTTCCTCCGGATAGTTCCAGCGTCCAGTTTGAGCCCTGAAAGTTCTCTTTATCAAGTGAGAAGCTGCCCTCAGTGCGGATGGTTCCGCCAGTGATATTCAGGGTACAGCTATTGGGTATCTCAATTCCCTGGTCGTGGAAATAGATCAGCCCGCCATTCATGTTTACAGTAGCAGGAAGTGCATATCCCCACCAACTGATTACGTTTCCGCCATAAATATGGCATTCCCCGCCCAGAATGTTTAGGGTTCCATTTAGGTCTATCCACGATTCGGAATCCTGATGCAGGCTCAAGGTGCTGAGTATATTTACGTAGAAATCGCCGTATATGCCGTCCTGCGCCAGATCCAGAGCTGTGAAATTGCCAATGATCAAATCCAGCGCTCCTGAAAGCCACTCATAGCTATTGCAGCTTACCACAGCAGTTTGAATCCTTAGGGCGCCGCCTACCTTTGCCAGCCTGAGATTGTTGAAGTTTTCGGTAGAGCAATACTGGTGCTCGCTGCCCTGGAAAACCACCGTACCGCTTCCCTCAATAAAGGCATCCGGCCCCATGAGATTCAGCCAGTTGCCGTTTATGAACAGGATTTGTGGTGCGCTGAAGTTCCCCGCTGAGATCATCAGGTTTCCCAGGATCGCCAGTCTTTCGGTGCCGATGATGGTGTTTGACCTCGTTTGATCTCCCTCGCGAGTGCTTTTATTAATTATCAGATGGAATAGGGAACTGCCTTCCGCTGTGCCAACATAGGCGTCGGTAGATCCATACAACTCCACGATCAGGTTGGTGGGATTAAAGCCGGGCCGGCCTACCACAAAGCTCCTGGAAGTTCGGATGGTTCCCCCGCCGATAAGATTATCAAAGGCGTAGCCGGTGTTGTTTATATATATTCCCTGATCCACCACGTCGAAGGTTCCGCCATACATGGTAAGAGAAGCATTGCCTCCGCCCGCAAACCAACAGGATGAGGAACCTCCATAGATTCTCAATGCGCCGTCATACATGGTTATATTGGCATTCAGATCGATGGAACCTACAGCATCCTGATGCAGGTTTATTTCACCTGATTCAATGCGATAGGTGCCATAGATACCGTCGTTGGTAATATCTGCTATATTGAAGATAGCTCCGGTGAGCAGTACTTCGCCGCTGTAATAGGTGTAATTGGTGGTATTGATCGTTGAGCCCGGACGCATCATTATTCTGCCGCCGGGTTTATCCACTACCAGCGAATAGAAGGTTTCGGTATAGAGGTTTTGATCATCATCGCCATTGAAGACCACGGTGCTGGTCTGCTCCATAAAGGCATCCAAGCCAAGGTTATTGAACCAGGATCCCTTTAGGAAAATGGAGTGATATCCCGCCACCAGATATCCGGAGCTTATCGTAAGGTCGCCATTTAGCTTAATGCCAGAATACAGGGTAACGTTTCCGGCTGAGTTTATATTCAGCGAGTTTATGTTGGAGGTATTGGAAAGCTCGATCGATCCGCCCATCCCCAGCATGTGAATTGTCCCGGCCAAAGCTTCGAAATAGGAATCCGACGGACAGGAGAGATTACCGTACAGGTAAATATCCTGAGGGGATTGATAGAGAACACTGAGGCCATTTGCTATGCCAAGCTGCCCATGAATATAAGCAGGCGATATGGAAGCACTACTGAAGATCACTGATGTCCCCACATCCTTTTGGAAAGACAAGTCCTGATAATGGCTATTTGAGCTCTGCAAAACCAGGTTTGAGGTTCCCGCCCCGAAAAATTGCAGGGTTCCGCTTGGCTGCATATTCACCGACGAGCCAGGATGCTCGGTCCAGGAACCTTGCACTCTCAGGATTCCGGGGCTGGTATCGAAACTCAGCATCCCCGAATCGCCAATCTCAACGTTGCCATACACATATACATAGGGTGCAACAAGAGGATTTCCAACCAGGATACTGCCATAATTCACCAAATCGCCATAGAAAGCAGAGTTATATTCTATGCTCAAAGCGGCTCCCTGGTCGATGATGATGTTTCTGCAAACCCCATCACTTTGAACAATCATCGGATTGTACAGACAGCCCGATGGGATTACGACATCCGTATTGCTGTCCGGTATGAAGTTTCCGCTCCAGTTTGCCGCCCGATGCCAGTTTGAGCTGGTTCCGCCTACCCATAGTCCCGGAATCGGAGGATTGGTTACCCGCACCAGATTGTGGATCCAGGTTTCATTATCGTAAACCACTGCATCTCCGCCAGTGGCAACCCGAAGAGCAACATGGTAATAGCCAGGCCTCACAGTTAATGGTACGTTCACCCAGATATCGTTGATTATGTTGCTGCTTTCCGCGCTTAAGGTTCCCATATCTACGGTAGTAAGATAGGTAGCAGAAGTCCAACTTCTGCTATACTTGGTAAGAAATACGTCCAAACGCAGGGGCATATCCGTAAGACCAGTGTTTTCCACTGTGAACCAGCGAATTCTGAGGTTTGAGCCCGGGGTTACCACGGTGTCCGAAACAGCGGGATTGAAGTCTTGGTACTCTCCAACAGAGTAGTAGCCATGGACACCCAGGTTGCTCAGGTTGATATCATTGGGATATTTGTATCTGATCCCATCCGCATCGGAATTATAGACTACGCTGTAGGTTCTGAATTGTCTTTGATAGTAATTCATAACCGAGAGATCGTTGAAGTTATGCCCCGCTCCCCAGGCATGACCAAGTTCGTGTAAAAATGTTTGATCGGTAGGTTGCACTTCGCTGTTATAAGCGACATAGTTGTTTGAAGTCCACGAATAGGCAGGATTTACCGCAATGTCTGCCTCCCACATATCATCTATGCCCCAGTAAAAACAGACGGCGAGTTCAGTTGGCCCCCATGTTTCGTCGAACACATCCTCATAGGTGGCATTGTCCACAAAACCGCAGATATCGTTCTCAAAATCGGGATAGCCAAAGGTTCCGGTAGGGTTGGAGCGCACTTTGAAGGTTTTCACATACTTATTCCAGTTTGCCATCATAGCCTGGTCGCGCAGTCCCAGAATATTATAGTTACTCGGTAATTGATTGAAGACAGTTGGCAGTGAACCCCAGTAATAGTTATAGGAATTGTATACATATCTGTCTTCGGAAGTTTGGGGATTTGTGCCTAGCACTCCGTTAAACGGACTGAAGCTCCTGTGTTCTATTTCGGGTCCCTGGTCGAAATCAGCTGTTTCAATGGGATCAACTGCCAGGCTGACCCTGCCGCGTTTGTCGGAATTGTCCCAACGCAGGAAATCGCTTTCCCTGAGGTTGTTAGGATTGGCATTGGGATCAGGTGCAAAGAATGTTTTTGGCCTATTTCGAAAAACCGGTATATCTCTTTCCAGGTCTGCTTCAAAGCTGGAGAAAGCGACCTGTTCGCCATTTTTATCCCGCATTGGTTTGCCGGACATATCCATAACGAGCTGTTTTCCACTGCTGGGATCACTAAACTTTGTATAGCGGCCTTGTTCGCTTCCCACAATTAATGAAAAGTACTTCTTTTCAGGCTTGTAGAGCATAAATATGGAAGTTTCACCGATTTCCAACATCGGAACGCCTGAGACCCGGAATTTCCTGTCTCCGTCATCTCCCCCAGCCAGGATAAAATATAGCTCCTGTTCAGCGTAATTGCCCAGGAGGTCTTTATCCACTATGAGCTTGTAGCGGGTGCACACGAAATTGGCCTTACCCCGATGCACCGTTTCTTTGCTCTCAATTCTACCTCTCAGGATGTAATCCGCTTCCTGAACCTGTTCACAGAGGGTTAACGGGAGTGAGTATGCAAAGATGGAAATACTGGCAAGACACATGGCCATCAACAACACAACTTTGTTCATCTTTAGCTCCTTCTGATAAGGTTTTTTATTCATACCCCAGCCAGACGCCCTCAATCGTTTTTGCATGCTTGCCAAAAGCAAAGACCTGTCAAGAGATAAGTGAGCGATTAATCTTTTTTTCGTTGTTTTTGAAAAAAGAATATCGATAGTGGTTGCTTTACTCATAGCTACAAACTCAGATTTACTATCTCTTTCACCCTCAGAGAGTTATTTTAGCTGAAGCAACCAAATGCGGAATCCGGCAAAGCTAAAGGAAGAATTCTAAAGATCAGATATTCGCTGGGGTTCTAGATATAGATTTCACCTAACCATAAATATATAATGTGCTTAGCATGCTATATTGGAATCAGAATGCCTGTGGATAAATCGCAACATGTTTATAAAAATATGCAAAGCAGATTCTGCATTATGCAGAACGAGCCGTTCTAGTTCAATTGATTGCTGCAACTGGCTATGTTTATAGGTTGTTCCTCAGTTCCAGCAGGGCTTGCAGACCTTCGGTTTCGGCTTTCTGGGCTTGTTTCAGGTATTCGGTAATTTTTGCACCATCTTCTGCTGATAATCCTTCTTTCTGGGGAGGGAAGGGATACAGCAGGTTTATCTGTTGCATGGCATTGGCTACAGATTCATAGCTGGCTATCGCCTGATCGAGAGCCTTATATTTTTTATCCTTGCCCAGCGCTTGCCTTAATTCCCGCAAAAAGCCTACGGCACTATGCCTGGCTTCCGACCAAACCTGAGTATTGTAGGCCAGGCCCCAGGGGTTAAACTCACCTTCCTGCATGGCCTTCAGCCATACGTCGTAGGCATCGCTGCCCATCGTGTAGCCGGGAATGGCCTGGCTGGAATTAGCTGTCTGGTATCCGTCAAGAAAATCCAGCAGAGTTTTCACCTGTTCTCTGGTATCGAGGACTTTTCCTTTTTCCAGAATGCAAAACTCCGCCATTCCAATCTCTGAGGTGGCTATTTTATCCCAAGCGCAGTGTTTCAACGTGCCGTCGAAATCGAAGAACTGATACCCATTTTCATCAGTGCCAGCGATCAGATAGTATTCCGGAATATCCAGTTCCCAGGCAAAAACCGGATGATCGGCTGGGAGGGCAAGCTTCACCTGTTCAAAGGCTTTCTGCTGCTGGGCTTCCAGATCTCCATCCCCAGCACCAAAATTTATCACCTCAAAGTGAAGGCCCAGACTTTCCAGGTTTTGCTTCAAAAAGCCATTGTCAAAAGCCGTAGGTCCACTGGGGCAAAGCTCTGGATGAATATTCAGGAAAAAGGCATATCCGCTGATCCCACAGATCCAATCCCGCGAGTAATAATAACCCAGATAATCCGAACACGCCTTCGTGCATCCGATAAACGAACCCCAGGCCTGCTCTTGCTTTAGCTTGTCCTGCATCTGTGCCATCATAACTCCCAAACACGCAAGTAATAGAGAAACTAAGAAAAGCTTTTTCATCGATAACTCCTTGCTTCAGGTATCCGGTCAGCTTTTTCATAAGTTCTGGACTGTCAAGTTTTTCCTGTGCGGGTTGGGCTTTGTCGCACAATTTTTTCCCGGCTTCTGGTTTTAGGCTATTCTCACAATTCGTTTACAATTCACCGAGCTTCAAGCTTACCCCGAACTGGAATAACTGGGAGTTTAAACTAAGCATTGCAGGGAGAAAAACATGCGCTTTGAATAATTGCTTATTGCAGCAATGCAAAGTAAGACCGTTGCACATGGCTGCAGAGCTTGTATGACATGGTGTTTTGAGTCCCGTCAGGGACGGCAGTTTAGATAGAAACGTGTGCCGTCCAGTCATCTTAGTCCCATCGGGACGGTAGATTAGATATTACTAATCAGAAGATAGACAAGGATATAATCATCTAAACTGTCGTCCCTACAGGACTCAGATCAGCTCTTT
>Ga0302250_1000918_pt1 | contig 24415 bp, 27 predicted proteins | sample AAG_RA_Asp_MG_FD_193536 | JGI IMG/M metagenome (GOLD analysis project Ga0302250, IMG submission 193536) | Enriched activated sludge microbial communities from anaerobic digester in WTTP, New Holstein, Wisconsin, United States - AAG_RA_Asp | ecosystem: Engineered > Bioreactor > Anaerobic >... | reverse complement strand
GTACTACCAGGGCGGCAAGGGGCAACTTACCGGACCAGGCATAGGGAAGATGCAGAGCTGCGGGAGCTACACGCCAGGATCGGACAAGATTGCCAACCAGGAGTGCGAGGCCGTGAATTTCCTGGCCCGTAATCCACAAGTTCGCCCGCAGTTCAACATCACCAAGAACGACCCGATGATCATCGGGGCCAAGAATGCGCGAAACAGTGCCGAGAGCTTCTTCCAGGCGATCGGCATTGATGGCGGCGCCGGCAGCAGCAGCCAGTGCACGACAAGAACCGAAACGACACCGGCGCAGTACACCACGGAGACATGCTCGTCGGCCAAGGAAATTGGCACTCAGCAATGTACGATGGGACGGGTTATCAATATCGATACCGATGCCAATTTCCAGTGCGAGCAGACCATCAATGCCTATGAGTCGCTCAAATGCAGGCGCGGAAGCAGCGTGACCGTGGGCTTCGGACAGTGCACGCCAGGCGCGTGGCTAGGTAGGGTGGCCTACGTGGATTGCAGTTGGTGTGTCGATCCGTATATGGCCATGAACATCTACTGCGGAAGCGATGGCCGTTCATACAGGGTGAATCCGTATCGTTCCTATGACGGCGTAAATCGCTACGACTACAACTGGATCGGATATCCATGGGATGGTAGCTATGGGTATTTCAATGTGGCGGTGGCGCCGGGACAGTCTGTCGTCGACTACTACGTGAGTAACCTTGGGTTTGGTTGCAACCTCTACGTCTATTACAGCGTAAGTTGCGGGACGTCCACGTGCACCCCATCCATTCGTGGCGTGAGCTCTGGTTGCAATGCAGCCAGCGGCAGCGGGACAGGCGCCCCCCTGCAATTACCGCTCACCAAGACCATAAGCAACTGGACATCTGACCAGTGCATGGCTTTGAAAGCACGCACACAATGAAGCAGCTGGTCGCATTCCTGTTTTTCATGTGGGCTACAGCGGCCGGTGCGGGCGACTGCCAGCTTTCCGGCTCGGTTTGCGTCGATACGTCGCCTAGCAAGAACATTTCGGGCGTCACGGTAACGTTGGCTGAGGTCGGAGGGTGCTGGGAGTATGAGGATACATATACGTGCCTCAAACCGAATGCTGTCAATTACTGCCAGCCTTTCGTCAATGCGCAACCGCAATGCTGGCAGACTGGATCTCAGTGCAGCCAGATGGACACACTGTTCAATAGTGGCTGTATGAAATATCTGCAAACCTGGCGCTGCAACGATCCGTCGATGCCAACGCCGAGCAATACGATCCGGCTTTCCGACACCTACACGCTGATATCGAGCAACTATGATTCTGCGCCATGCCAGTCGCTCGATAACAACACGAATTGCTCGATCGCAGAGAGCCAATGCGTGTCGACGACACCTACATCTCCTTTGCCGCCCGGAATCAACCCTACACAAGTGGCTCCGGACGGCTGCTATCAGAAGCAGAACACCTATGCCTGTCTGACTGGACGCGCGGACTCCTCGGAATGCGATGGCTATGCCGCCAATCCGAACTGCAATCAGCAAAGCTCCACGTGCAACAACACGGTCAGCGGTCAATGCATCCTTGAGCAAAGGACTTATCAGTGCATGTCTCAGCCCCCTAAGACGAGCACGATCACAGACTGTTCTGGGCAGCTCTTCTGCCAGAACGGCAACTGTTTCGATAAGGGATATCAGAACGACACGGATTTCGCGCGAACGATGGCTCTCATGGAAGCAGCACGTGAGGCCGGCGTATATGGAAACGAAACGTCGATCTTCAGTGGAACCGATTCTCGGTGCAAGATCAAACTATTCGGGCTTGCAAACTGCTGCAAGAAGAGCAGCGGCGGCAGCAACTTCTCGAACTCGGCATTGATCGGTGCGGCCGTTAAGGTTGGAGGACAGGCGCTCGATGTTGGCTCGGCTTATGTCTATGATGCCCTCTATGACGCTCCTACCCTGCAGGAAGGGTTGGGGGCTATCCTCGGCGTTACGGGAGCTGACGGTCTGTTCAACCCATCGTTCAGCTTCTACGGTTTCTCCTTCCAGTTCCTACCGAGTCAGGGCTTCATCTTTACGGGGTTTGATCCGACTTCTCTGGCCATTCAGATCGGCCTCATGATTCTCCAGGATCTAATGTCCTGTGAACAGTCAGAACAGATACTGGCGATGCGTCGTGGGCAGAACCTGTGCCACGAGATCGGAACCTATTGCTCCAAGGAGCTGAAGCTTCTCGTCGCCAAGATTTGTATCGAGCATACGAAGTCCTACTGCTGCTACAACAGTCGGCTTGCCCGCATCATCAGCGAGCAGGGCAGGGCGCAGATCGGCAAGAGCTGGGGTAGCCCAAAGAGCCCGAATTGCTCTGGCTTTACTCAAAGCGAGTTCGCGGCAATCGATTTCTCCAGGATTGATCTGTCGGAGTTCATGGGAGAAGTCATGGCGAACATCAAGATGCCCAACATCGGGACGATGAGTCAGCAGATCCAGACATCGGTCCAACAGAAGATGCAGAACTACTATCAGAGGTGAGTGGTGGGATTCAGGCATATCTTGTTCGGCTCGCTTTGCTGGATTGCTTCGCATGGAGCGGTCGCGGCAGAGTACGCAGGCATCAAACAGGCGATGCTGGAGGCGATCGACGCACCTGATGGCATAGCAAGAGGGCTCGTCGTCGGGCCGGTTGCCGAAAAATTCAGCGCGACGACTGGGTCGAGATCCCCTGTTGTGGTGGAGGTCACAACCATCACGAGCTTCAAGCAGGAAGGCTGCAAACGCCTCAATGTTCGGTTGAAGCAAGCCAACGTGCCGACGAAGGACGGCAGAATGACTGAGTTCGGCGTCGACTATGGTATCAATTTGTGTCGTGATGGCAGCCCGCCGACCGAGGGGATAGATCTGGAGCAGGTTGGGGACGTGCTCCGCCGACGGTAACCGTCTTAGTCCCGCCCGGTTTTTTCACCAGCAACTTGACCTCCGCAGAAAAGTAGTCAATGATTGACTTTGTATTGCTTACTAACTAGACTAAGCGCATTTGGTCAATAGTAAGCAATATGCGCCGCCAGGAAGACAAATTCGTTTCCAGCGAGGTCACGGCTGCCGCCAAGCGGCTCGCGCCCGTCATCCGGACGGCCCGCCTTGCCCGCAACATGACCCAGGCGGCGGCGGCGGAGCGTGCCCGGATGTCCGCCTACACCTGGATGAAGATCGAGCGGGGCGACGTTTCCGTGAGCATGGGCGCCTGGCTTTCCGCGCTGGAATGCCTGGGGCTGCTGGATGCGCTCGCGCTGTCCCCCGGACTGTCGGTTCAGCCGCGGGCCGAGGCGGTTCGCCTGCGCGCGCGTCCCAGCGCCGCCAAGCGCGACGCCTTTGACTTCTGATCGCCATGAGCTGGGAAGGCTACCTCTTCATCTATCTGCCGGGTGAGCTCGAAGCCGTCCCGGCGGGCAGGCTCGTCCTCGAGGAAACGGGGCCGGATTCCACCGCCAGCCGCTTCGGCTACGGACGCCGGTATCTGGCCCGGCCCCATGCCGTGCCGGTCGATCCGCAGAGTCTGCCGCTTTCCTGCCTGCCGGGCGACGAGGCGACCTATGAGCCGCTCCATCCGCCGCTCTTCGGAGCGGTGCGCGATGCCGCTCCTGACTTCTGGGGACGGCGCGTGATCGAGGCGCGGCTCAAGGTGCCGCCCGACTCGGTGCCCGAGTCCGTCTATCTGCTCCATGCCGGCCCCCATCGTTTCGGTGCCCTCGACTTCCGGCCGTCCATGGACAGCCCCGAAGCGGCCGGCCTCTTGCCGCCAGTTGCCCAACTGAACTACCTGATGGAGGCTGTCGAGCGCGTCGAGCAGGGCCTGCCCGTCCCCGCGCAGCTGGAGCCGATCTTCACGGGCGGCACCATGGGCGGGGCGCGGCCCAAGGCCCTGGTCATCCATCGCGGGGAGCAATACCTGGCCAAATTTCCGGCCCGGAACGACGGCTTCGACGTGCCGGTCGTGGAGCGGGCCTGCCTGGAACTCGCGCGCCGCGCGGGCCTCGATGTGCCGCCGACCGATCTCGTGAGGCTGGCGGATGGCCGCGCGGTGATGCTTATCGAGCGCTTCGACCGGAAAGCCAGGGGAGAGGGGTTCGTCCGCCGGCATGCCGTTTCCGCGCTCACCCTTTTGGCCAAGGACGAGTCCGAATCCCTGGGCGCGCGCTACGAAGAAATTTCCGAGCGTATCGGCCGCTTCGGCGTCGACGGCCAGGTGCAGGCCGACCGCAGCGAACTCTACGGCCGCATCGCTTTCAATATCCTCGTTTCCAACGACGACGACCATCTGCGCAACCATGCCTTCGTCTGGGATGATGCCGGAAAGGGTTGGCGACTCTCGCCGCTCTACGACGTGGTGCCGCGGCCCCAGATGGCGGCAGAACGGTATCTCCACCTGTCCGTCGGTCCCCGGGGACGGCTCGCAATGCTGGACAACCTCCTGGAGGCCCATGGCGCCTTCGGTCTGTTGAAGCGGGAAGCGGCGGCCATCATCGAACGCGTCGCCTCGGTCACGCGCGAATGGCGGGTGGTCTTCGATGAGCTCGGGGTGCCGGATGACCAGTGCGAGAAGGTGGCCTCCGCTTTCCGGCGTCCCAGGGATGTCGGGCTGGAAGCCGTCGAGAAGGTTCTGTGATGCGGCCCGGGGCGCAGGGCGCATCCCCTTTCAGCCCAACATGGCCTTGAGGTCCTTGAGCATCAGGAACAGGTGATACGGATCGGTCGGGCTGGGCTCGAATTCCCAGGATTCGTACCAGCGCCGCGCCGCATCGTCCTTGGCATGCACCAGGAGGCAGCGAATGCCGGCGATGTCGGCGGCCTGCGCCGTGCGCAGCAGCGCATCCTTGAGCAATGCCCGGCCCAGGCCCCGCCGCTTATGTTCCTTATCCACCGCGAGCCGGGTCAGGATCATGACCGGCACCGGGTGACGCGCCAACCCCTTCATCACCCTCGACGGCGCGGCTTCCGGATCGACACTGCCGACGGCGAGGCTGTAGAAGCCAACCACCACGTCACCCTGGCAGCAGACGTAGGTCTGCGCGCTGTTGGCCTTCTGGTTGACGAGGGCGTAGCGCTGCAGGAACTGGGTCAGCGCATTCTCGCCGCAGTCGAAGGCATCGACCTGATCCGTTGCCGCGAGTTTGCGAACGGGCGAGTAGCCACCGCTCAATCGAGCACTCCGGGCTCGCTCAGCAGCTTCTTCAGGCGCGGCTTGCTTTGCACCGGTTGATCCAGCGCTTCCTGGAACGCCTGCCACTGCGCATCGCTCAGCACGAACTGGCGACGATCTGCCAGCGTCTGGGCGGCAGCCGTCACGCCCGCGTCGAGCAGGAACTCGCTGACGTTCTTGTGGGACGCGCGCGCCGCTTCTTGCAGCAGTTGCTTGACCGGCGTGCTTGCGCGGACATCGATGCGTTCGGTCTTGGAAAGATTCGGGGTGCTCATGGATGGCCCCTCCTGAATTTGAATGGCTTCATTATAGATGTCCGGACATTGTACTGACAATCCGTGTCTTGTCTCGACTCTCAGTCATAGGCAGCCAAGTCTGTCGAGGCCCGGATTCGAGAACAAGCCGATAGCGGCGGACAGACGGGCCCCATCTTGATTTGCGCAACCAAAGCCATATTTTTCGTAAGGGAATGCTCGTCGGCTACCGGATGCGATGTGGCGCGAGCATATTTGAGGCATTGCGGCCGTTGTGTGGAAAAAATGGTTCGGCGCGGCCGTGTCCATCATTCAAGCGAAAGGAGAAAACCATGAACCTTGACATGAAGAAATGGGCTCCGTGGAACTGGTTCAAGAAGGAGCAGGACGCCGAGCAGGGCGCGGGCAACGTGCCCGTGGCAAAGACGAACGTGCCGATGAATCCGCCGTCGTCCTCGCTCGACCCCTTGCTGCAATTGCATCGCGAGGTGGATCGTCTGTTCGACGATGCGTTCCGAGGTTTCGGCGCGCGGTGGCCGCGCCTGACGCTGCCGACGGTGGCGACAGAGTGGCGCGGCTTGCTGCGCCCCGCGCTCGACATCCAGGAGTCGGACAAGCAGTACCGGATCACCCTGGAAGTGCCGGGCGTCGAGGAAAAGGACATTCAGGTCACCCTGGACGATGATGTGCTGTGGGTCCGCGGCGAGAAGCGCCAGGAACAGGAGCAAAAGGAAGGCCAGTATCACCGTGTCGAGCGCAGCTACGGCAACTTCCAGCGCGCCTTGAACCTGCCGGAAGACGCCAACCAGGACACCATCAAGGCCTCGTTCAAGAACGGCGTGCTCACCGTCACCATCGACAAGCGTGCGCAGGCTGCAGGGCAACGTGGTCGCGCTATCCCGATCAATTGAATTGAAATGGAGGCGACGCCATGGTTTCACCCATTCTCTCCGCCATCGAAGGTAGGCAGCTGGTTCGTGACCGTCACGGCGATCTGGTCGAGATCGAGCCTTGGTCGCGTGACGTTGCGCGCTCCATCGCCGAACGGGAAGGGCTGACGCTGGACGACGATCACTATCGCGTCCTGGAGTTCCTACGCGTGTTGGCGCTGGATCAGGGCGGTCTCGCCCTGCCCGCGCACAAACTTCTGCGCATCCTTGAGCAGCAGTTCGCCGACGCGGGCGGGGGCCGCTGGCTCTACATGCTGTTTCCGGGTGGCCCCCTGCGCCAGGGCATGCGCCTTGCCGGCCTGCCCGAGCCGGACGACGTGGAGGATCCGTCGTTCGGTTCGGTGCGCTGAGACCTTTTAGATCGTGACGTGTTGGACTTACGAGCCGAGGGCCAATGCAAGATGACCTCTCCGCTTCACATCGCTTGCCCATATTGCGACAGCATCAACCGGGTGCCGGCCGACCGTCTGACCGAGCGGCCCAACTGCGGCCGCTGCCATCGGGCGCTGTTCGAGGGGGTGCCCGTGGCGCTCACGGGGGAGAATTTTGCCCGCCACCTCGAGCGCAGCGACCTGCCCCTGCTGGTGGACTTCTGGGCGCCCTGGTGCGGCCCCTGCAAGATGATGGCGCCGCAGTTCCAGCAGGCGGCACGCCTCCTCGAGCCGCGCGTACGCCTGGCCAAGGTCGACACCGAGGCCGAACCGGAGCTTGGCGCCCGCTACGGGATTCGCAGCATTCCAACCTTGGTGCTATTCAGCGGTGGGCATGAACTCGCACGGCAAAACGGTGCGATGGGCACTCAGGACATCGTGCGCTGGGCCACGGCACAGCTCGGTTGAATCATGCAGCCCTCAGGCTCCGGGCTGCAAGGTGACCGCCACCTCGTGTGTGCTGTTGCCGCGGCGCACGGTCAGCGTGACCGTGTCGCCCACCTTTAAGTCGTCGAGCCGCGCCAAAAGCTTGGGCAAGGAATCCACGGTCTTCCCTTCGACGGCGAGGATCGCGTCGCCGGGTTCGATGCCCATCGACGTCATTCGCACCCCCGTGAGCCCCGCTTTCTCAGCCGCCGAGCCCGGTGCGACACGCAGTACGAACACCCCCGCGATGCCCGTGGCGGCCACCAGACGGTGGTTGAGCGTCTCGTCGGCCTCGATGCCGAGTGCTGGACGGATGTAACGGCCGGTTCTGATGAGCTGGGGCACGACGCGCATCACCGTATCCACCGGGACGGCGAAGCCAATCCCGGCGGAAGCACCCGAGGGACTGTAGATGGCGGTGTTGATGCCGATCAAGCGTCCGGCGGAATCGAGCAGCGGCCCGCCCGAATTGCCGGGATTGATCGAAGCATCGGTCTGGATCAGATGCTCGATCGGCGGTCCGCCCCGTTCGTTGGGCAGCGAGCGATCGAGCGCGGAAACGATACCGGCGGTCAGCGTCCAGTCGAGACCAAAGGGATTGCCGATGGCGAACACCTTCTGGCCGACCTTGAGGTCGTGGCTGGTGCCGATGGGTACCGGTGGCGGGCGCTTGAAGCCGACACCGATCTTGAGCACCGCAATGTCGTGGGCCGGCGAAGCGCCGACAAGCGTGGCCGGGTAGTCGCGACCGTCAGCCAGCTTTACCGTGGCTTGCGAGGCGCCTTCAATAACATGGAAGTTGGTCACCACGTGACCGGCTTCATCCCAGACGAAACCTGAGCCGGTGCCGCGCGGCACCTCGAACACGTTGCGTGTCCAGAAGTCCCGCACCCGTTGCGTGGTGCTGATGAAAACCACCGAATCGCGGGCGCTTTCGAACAGGTCGATAGTGGTTTTTTCGTCCGACGCCAGGTCGCCGCGAGCGATGACCGTGCGTGGGGCGCCATCCCGCGGCGCGAACCAGGCTTCAATGGCGGGCAGGAATTGCCACAGGAGCATGAGGGCGGCAAGTGTTGCGGAGACGATGAGCCAACGACGGACAAAACGATCCGGTGGCGGAGGGTTGGAAACGTAGGGCATGAGATGTCCTCGGAACGGGAATGGATCAGCGCCACAGCCCGCCAGTGCGCCAGCGCGGCGCACGCAGCGGGGTCTCGAACATGAAGGCATCGGTCGGCCATTGCGGTAGGGGCGGTGCATGTGCCGCCAGCTCGGCAAGACGCGCGATGCGTTCGTGCGTGGCCGGATGGGTGCGCAGCCAGGATGGTTCGGGGTTGCCCCAGCCCGGCAGTAGCCAGGCGCGCCAGCCGCGGCTGACCTGTTCTATCTTGGCGAGTGCCGAAGCCAATCCCGCCGGATCGCCGGTGAGCCGCGCCGCGGCGAGGTCGGCGTCGAACTCGCGCGTGCGCGACAGCCCGAGCTGCGCCAGGAGCGCCAGCTGCGGCGAGAAGGCTAGCGCCACCAGCCCCCACAGATTGATTCCGACGGACCCGGCCAGCACGAAAGGCAGCATCACGAGCAGCATCAACTGTCCCGTCATCGCCAGCAGGTGAGTCAGGCGGCTGATGTAGTCGGCCAGTCCCATCACCCGCAGGTCGTGGTGCGCGATGTGCGCTACCTCGTGGGCGAGCACGCCGGCCAGCTCGCGCGGCGAGAGCGAGCGCAAGAGGCCGTCGGTGAGCGCGATGGCGGCGTGCCGCGACGATCCGACGGCAAAGGCATTGACCACGCGGCTGGCCACGTAATGGGGCGCCGGCACGGCCGGCAGTTCCGCGCGCCGTGCCAGTTCGCGCAGCATGCGGTGGATCGCCGGGGCCTCATCGATGCCGAGCGGCCGCGCGCCATAGAGCCGCAAGGTCAGCGCGGTGGCGGCGGCCGGCTCAATGGCGAGCGCCAGCACGCCGGCGAAGAGCGCGAGCCACAAGCCGCTTTCGCCAAGGATCAAGCTGCCGGTGAAGGCGCAGATGCCCAGCAGCGCCAGAATCAGGACGACGGTTTGCAGCCAGTTGGCGACCCGGTGCCGGTGCCAGCCGGCAGAGCCGATGCCACGCATTCAGCCGCGCCCCGCTTCGCAAGATATCAGACGCCGACAGGTCTTCTCGGTCTCGTTCTGGCTCGCATCGCGCGCCATCCCGAGCGTGGCGTAGTAGTCGGGAAGCCACATCGACGTCGCCCGGAGGTAAGTCTCGCTCATGCCGGAACCATGGCATCAAGTTCCGCGATGTCCGCTATCGGGGGCGCCGGCCACCGCATCGCTGCCGGCCGGCTTTTCGCGCAGCGAACGCAGCTCGCGCCGCAGCTTATCCAGTTCATCCCTCCAGGCTTCTGCATCGTCGTAATCGACGAACTTCGGGTAGTGCTGATGGGCCGCGTGGATGCGCCGTGCGTACTTGATCGGGCACCAGTATTGCTCGGTGCGCGCCGCCACTTCGCGGGTGTAGGCGGCGACGCCGTTGCCATAGCTGCAATAAAAGCAGTTGAAGCGTTCGATCAGGTTCAGGTAGGGCAGGCTTTCTCGCCCGAAGACGACGTAATCGGAGCGCCGCACCTTGGGAATTCCGTAGACCGGGAAGCAGATCGCCTGGTAGACGGTGACGAAGACGTCCATCAGGACGAACGGCACCCATCCCAGGTAGATCACGGGAGCGGTGAGGATGACCAGCGGGCGCGCACGGCTCAGGAAGCGCCACAGGCCGATCTTGTAGCGGCGCTGGCGGCGGCGCCACTCGCCCTTGAGTTCGAGGCGCTGCCGCTGCCATTCCTCGCGAGCCTCGCGATAGACCTCCTCGACCTCTTCCTGGAGGGCGCCGATACGTGCCAGCAATTCTTCGATGTGTTGTCTCATGGATGCGGGTGGGAATTGGGGGGGGCGCGTCCGGCGCGCCCGCAGGCTGCTCGATGCGGATGGCCTTCACCCGCGGCTATCGGCGATCTCGATGTTCATGCCGCGCTCGTCCATGCCGAGAATCTCCTGTCGGGCGACGAGCCGCCGGTCGCACGCGAGCATGTGCGAGCGCGGCGGCTCACTCCTACTCCACGCGAATCTCGACCTTGCGCGGCTGTGCATGGGCGAGCTTGGGAATCCTCAGCTTCAGAACCCCCTGGTCGAATTCGGCGGTGACCTTCTCGGTATCGAGTTCCTTGGACAGCGTGAACACCCGCCGGTAGCGCGGCGAGGCGATCTCGACATGGGTCGATTCCATCCCCTCGGGCATATCGAGCTTCATTTCGCCCTCGATGGTCAGCGTTTCGGCTTCGACCTGCAAATGCAGCTTGTCCTTGGGGACGCCGGGCAGGTCGGCGGTCAGTGTGATGCCGCCGGCATCCTCGAACACATCGACCGGCGGCAGCAGGGTGGTCTCGGCCGGTGCGGGGGCATTCTTGTTGGCGGTGGTCGTGTCGCTCATGATCTGCTCCTCGTTTCATTGAATGGCGATGCGGCGCGGCTGCGCGGCTGCGCGGCGCTGGATGCTGACATGCAGCACCCCGTCGCGGTAGCGCGCCGACACGGCGTTTGGATCGATGTCGTCGGGCAGCGTCAGCACGCGCCGGAAGCGGCCGGCGAAGCGCTCGTCGATGTGCACGGTCGCCTTGCCGTCCTGGGGCGGCAGATCCACCTTGCGCTCGCCGGCGATGGTCAGCACACCCTTCTCGATCTGGACGTCGATGCCGGCCGGGTCGAGGCCGGGGGCGAAGGCGTAAATCTCGACCGACTGCGGAGTGTTGCCGATATTCATGGCCGGAAAGCCGCCGCGGGCGAAACCGCGAATGCTCGGCGACAGGTCGTACGACTGCTGGAGTTCCCGTTGCAGCCGATCGAGTTCCGCGAACAGATCGCGCGGAAACAGGGTTCTGTAGAACATGGAATCCTCCTTGACGAAGTAACGGATGCCGAAGATCGGTATCCCTGCGGCCGATATAGGATTCAGCCGTCAGGTTTTCAAGACCTTGAAACGACATTGGTCTTTCCTTATCTTGGAGGTATCGTGTCGGCAACGCATTGCGGAGCAAGGTTTTTCGATGCAGTTCAAGGACTATTACCAGATCCTCGGCGTACCCCGGAACGCCACGGCCGATGACATCAAGAAGGCCTTCCGGCGGCTCGCCCGCAAGTACCATCCGGACGTGTCGAAGGAGCCGGATGCCGAGCGGCGCATGCAGGAGATCAACGAGGCCAACGCCGTGCTCTCCGACCCCGAGAAACGCGCTGCCTACGACCAGCTGGGGCAGGGTTTCCGCCCAGGACAGGAGTTTCATCCGCCGCCCGGCTGGGACGCCGGCTTCGAGTTCTCGGGGAGCGGGTTCTCCCCTCAGGACATGGCCGGCTTCAGCGACTTCTTCGCCGAACTGTTCGGCCGCATGGGGCGGGGTGCGCGCGGCTTCGGCGCGCAGGGCCCGTTCCGGGCGCGCGGCGAGGATCATCGCGCCAAGGTGCTGCTGGACCTCGAGGACAGTTTTTCGGGACCGGTCAGGCAGCTGTCGCTGCGCGTTCCGCAGTTCGATGCCGGCGGTCGCCTCGTGGCGACGACGCGCACCTTGAACGTGAAGATCCCCAAGGGCGTGCGTCCCGGACAGGTGATCCGCCTGGCGGGGCAGGGAGCGGCCGGCGCCGGCGACGGGGAGGCGGGCGATCTGTTGCTGGAGGTGGCGTTCCGCCCTCACCCGCGCTTTCGCATCGACGGCGCCGATCTGCGCATGGATCTGCCGGTGGCCCCTTGGGAAGCGGCGCTGGGCGCCGTGGTCGCCGTCGATCTGCCCGATGGGAGCCTCAAGGTGCGCATCCCGGCGGGGGCGCAGAGTGGCCGACTGTTGCGCGTCCGCGGCAGGGGGATTCCAAGCAATCCACCGGGCGACCTGCTGCTGGACATTCAGGTCGTCGTCCCGCCGGCGGACACGCCGCGGGCGAGGCAGTTGTACGAAACGATGGCGCGGGAACTGGCGTTCGATCCGCGCAGCGACCGCAGGGGGTGATCCATGCTCGACGACGACATCCTCATCGGCAGCCTGATGGAAGACAGTTGGCTGACGCTCGAGCAGGCCGCGAAGGCCTGCGCGGTGGAACCGGACTGGCTGCTAGGCCATATCCAGGAGGGCTTGTTCCCCCACGCCGAAAGCGTTGCCGGCGTCTGGCGGTTCTCCGCCGCGGCTATCCTTCGCGCCCGGCGCATGCGGGACCTGGAGCGCAACTTCGAGGCCGTACCCGAACTGGCGGCGTTGATGGCCGATCTGCTCGAAGAGCTCGACTGTCTGCGCGCCCGGCTCGGATGACGGCAGACCGAGGTATTGAGATGAGGCGGCCAGGAACGCGGCGATCGTCTGAAGGTTCATTGTCGTCACTCCCATGGTTGTCTGCATCACCGGCAATAGATCGAGCGAATCGCCGGGAGTTCAAGGTCCGGGGCAACGATTGCGCGGCGCCATCGCGTTTGGTAGATTTTTCCCGGCCTTAGCGTCTGCCAGGAGGTTCGCATGGACATGTTCGGCACCATCTCCACCCAGATCGACGCCATGAACCTACCGCTTTTCGCGGTCACGCTGACGGCGGTCCCGCGCCGCCGGACGCCTGTGTTGTTGATGCTGCATTGGCATGCGTTCCGCTCCGCTGACGCGTCTTCCGTCCGGGCCGCGCGGCGCGGCCTCGATCCGGTGCCGGCGTCGGGTCTGCAGATCAACCGGGACTGGCGGGAACTCGCCGAACTCGACGAGTCCATGCTGGATGCCGCCTGGCGACTCGGCGCCTGGGAGCTTTTCCGCGAGGAGCGGCACGGCTGCAACCGGGTCGGCGCCTCGGACCGGGAGGCGCTCGAATGTCGTCAGGCCTTCGGCGACGATCCCTTGCGGGACCCCGGCAACACCTCGATGGTCGCGGAAGCCCCCGACCGGGAGGACATGATGCATTTCGCCGCCCGCGTCGGCTATGTCCGCTGGACGTTCCGGCCCGTAAGGGGAGGTGTCTGGCGGGCGGTCGCCGCGGACGACACCTTGGCCTACGACGGCAGCCGCGCGCCACCCTGTCCCGTGGGCGCCCGGCCGCCCGCCGCAAGCCGTACCGGCCAGACGCATTACCGCCTGGGACGCATCGACCGGCTGATCGTGCCTGGCTGACACCGTAGCGGGTCTTGAAATCCCGCGACCCGGATCCCATTTCACCGTCCGGCGGCCGCCCCAGGGGCGCGCCGTGCCTGCTGTGACCGGCGACGGGCCGCGCGCGTCGCCGCGACACGCTTTCCAATAATCTGACCTTAAGGAGATCGCTTATGCAGATACGACCCCTTTACGACCGGATTATCGTCAAGCGGGTGGAACAACAGAGACAGACCGCATCCGGCATCGTCATTCCGGACACCGCCGCGGAGAAGCCGGAGCAGGGCGAGGTGACCGCCGTCGGCAGCGGCCGCCTCATGCAGGACGGCACGGTGCGTCCGCTGCAGGTCAAGACCGGGGACCGCGTGCTCTTCGGCAAGTACGCCGGCCAGACCGTCAAGCTGGACGGCGAGGAATATCTCGTGATGCGCGAGGAGGATGTCCTCGGCATCATCGAAACGGATGCCGCCTCGATGAAGAAGGCGGCCTGACCCCGACGACTTCACTGGAGACAAGACATGGCAGCAAAGGAAGTCCAATTCCATGACAACGCCCGCGCCCGCATCGTCAAGGGCGTCAACATCCTCGCCAACGCCGTCAAGGTCACGCTGGGTCCGAAAGGCCGCAATGTCGTGATCGAGAAGAGCTTCGGCGCTCCGACCATCACCAAGGACGGCGTCTCCGTCGCCAAGGAGATCGAGCTGAAGGACAAGTTCGAGAACATGGGCGCCCAGATGGTCAAGCAGGTCGCCTCGAAGACCGCGGACGTCGCCGGCGACGGCACCACCACCGCGACGGTGCTGGCCCAGGCCATCGTCCAGGAGGGCATGAAGCACGTCGCCGCCGGCATGAACCCCATGGACCTCAAGCGCGGCATCGACAAGGCGGTATCGACGGTCGTCGACGAGCTGAGGAAACTGTCCAAGCCCTGCGCCGCCAACAAGGAGATCGCCCAGGTGGCCTCCATCTCGGCCAACTCCGATACGGCCATCGGCGACATCATCGCCAAGGCCATGGAAAAGGTGGGCAAGGAAGGCGTCATCACCATCGAGGAAGGCAAGTCGCTCGACAACGAACTCGAGGTGGTCGAAGGCATGCAGTTCGACCGCGGCTACATCAGCCCGTACTTCATCAACAACCCGGACAAGCAGTGCGCGATCCTCGATGAACCGCTCGTCCTACTGCATGACAAGAAGATCTCGGCGATCCGCGACCTGCTGCCGGTGCTCGAGGAAGTGGCCAAGGCCGGCAAGCCGCTCCTGATCATCGCCGAGGACATCGAGGGCGAGGCGCTGGCCACCCTGGTGGTCAACGCCATGCGCGGCGTGCTGAAGGTCGCCGCCGTCAAGGCGCCGGGCTTCGGCGACCGCCGCAAGGCCATGCTCGAAGACATCGCCATCCTCACGGGCGGCACTGTCATCGCCGAAGAGACCGGCAAGCAGTTGGAGAAGGCGACCCTGGCCGACCTGGGCCGCGCCAAGCGCGTCGAGATCCACAAGGAAAACACCACCATCATCGACGGCGCCGGCAAGACCGATGCCATCCAGGCGCGGATCAAGGCTATCCAGAAGCAGATCGAGGACGCTACCTCCGACTACGACAAGGAGAAGCTGCAGGAGCGCGTCGCCAAGCTCTCCGGCGGTGTCGCGGTGATCAAGGTCGGCGCGGCCACCGAGGTAGAGATGAAGGAGAAGAAGGACCGCGTGGACGACGCCCTGCATGCCACCCGCGCCGCGGTCGAGGAAGGCATCGTTCCCGGCGGCGGGGTCGCCCTGCTGCGCGCCCGTGCCGCGATCAAGGCGCTCAAGGGCGACAACGCCGACCAGGAAGCTGGCATCCGCATCGTGCAGCGCGCCATTGAGGAGCCGCTGCGCGCCATCGCCGCCAACGCCGGCGACGAACCCTCGGTGGTCATCGCCAAGGTCGAAGCCGGCAAGGGCAACTTCGGCTACAACGCCGCGACCGGGGCCTACGGCGACCTGCTCGAAATGGGCGTCATCGACCCGACCAAGGTCACCCGCACCGCGCTGCAAAATGCGGCCTCTGTCGCCAGCCTGATCCTGACGACCGACGCGACCGTCGCGGAAGCGCCGAAGGAGGAAAAGGCGGCAGCCCCCGCGATGCCCGAGATGGACTACTGACCCTCTCCGGGTTGACTTGACTCCGGGGCGGGGCATCCCGCCCCTCTTTTTTTCAAGACCGCTGCTGGGGGGAGTGTGGAACGATCGCCGCTGTTGTTGGCAGTTGCCTCGGCTTCTATCTGTTGAGCTTGACATCTATACGTGGCAAACTATGCGCATTTTCTAGTTGTTGACAACGCAAATGTCTGCCGTCATTGCCATCCAATACACTCAGGATCAGATGCGTACCCTGACCGGCGTGTCCGTCGAGACGGTGCGGCATTGGCGTAAGACCGTGCCTTACTTGGCGTCGAAGACAGGGAAGGCCGCACGGTTCACCTTTGCTGATCTCCTCGGCCTAGCGGTCACCAACGAACTGGTTGGCTCATTGGGCGTACATATTGGCACAGTCAGCGCTGGCGTCGACGCGTTGTTTCGGTTGCTGGCCACCAGTAGCGCCCTGGCACTGAATGGGGCCGTGGCGTTTGTGACACCTACTTCGGCGATCCTGCGCGACACCATCGGCCTCGAGGGAGTTGGCCCGGCGCCAACGCAACCGACTCTCATCATCCCGCTCGATCCTTTAATCACGCGGCTTCAACAGCATATGCTGCCGGTCATGCCAACGCAAAGGCAAATAGCGTTACCGTTTCCGCCCGAGGCAATTCGGAGTAGGGCGTGAACACCGCGACCTTGGAACATGTGCTTGCTGCAACCGGCTTCATGCCGGACGGCCAACCCGCGCGTGGTCTTCGCCTGGGTGCTGAGGCTCGGGCCTTACGCCACGGCCGCGTTTTTGCTCCAGACGCGCTGTGGCGAAGTGCGTCGTCGTTGACCGTCTACTTCAAATTCGAGCAAAGCACGCCTACAGACGATCTGGTCAGCCAGTGGCGACGAGAGGTCTGGAACGAGGGGTTCGCGCCATTGCTGTGGGTGATCTCGCCACAGCGTATCGACCTGTACAATGGTTTCGGCACGCCCGTGAAAGAAGATGATGCCCGGAGGCACCTGATCCGGCGTTTCGAAAACATCGACGCTTCGCTCAAGGAACTGGATGCGCTCGCCGGCAGACTGGCGATAGAGACAGGCCAATTCTGGGCCCAAGTGCCAGCTGTCGATCGCAAGACCAGTGTCGATCAAAAACTCCTGTCCGACCTTGGACGTCTCGAACGCGATTTAGTCGCTGCCAACCTCGCACGTGGTATGGCACAGGCTTTGATCGGGCGGGTGATCTTCACCCAGTATCTGATCGACCGCGAGATCGTCAGTGCGGCGCGGCTGAAGAAGATATGCGGCTACACCGCGTTGCCGGCGATCCTGTGCGACCGATCAGCGACGAGCAAGCTGTTCGAGTGGCTGGCCCAGACCTTCAATGGCGATATGTTTCCGCCCTCGTCGGTCAAGACGACACCCGCCGCTCATCACTTGACGCGGGTTGCCGAATTCCTCGAGGCCGTTGATCCGGAAAACGGACAGCTCAGCTTCTTTCCGTACCAGTTCGATGTCATTCCGGTCGAGCTCATCAGTTCGATCTACGAGCAGTTCGTGCACGCCGAGCCGCGCCCAGATGGAAAGCGCACGGAAGCGCTGCGCAACGGCGTACATTACACACGGCTGTCCGCGGTCTTGCTGATCCTAGATGAGGTCATGGACGGCCTGTCTGGGCGGGAGTCGGTGCTGGATTTGACGTGCGGCTCCGGTGTCTTCTTGGTCGAGGCGTTACGGCGCTTGGTCCATCGGCGCATGCAAGGTCAGGCACCCACTCGGGAGGTGATCCGCTCGACGCTCTATGAGCAGATCTACGGGGTGGACATCAGTGAAGCCGCCATTCGCGTCGCTGCATTCAGCCTGTACTTGGCGGCGCTTGAACTCGACCCCGATCCGCACCCGCACCCCCCACATTCGCTGAAGTTTCAGCCGTTGATAGGTCGGACCTTGTTCGTTAGCGATGCTCGGACCGTCGAGCTTTATGGAGAAGGGAAGGCGGCACTGACGACCCCGACGGGACTGAAGCAGTTCGATCTGATTGTCGGCAACCCGCCCTGGAGCTTCAAGGGACAGGCCGGAACCGAAGCACGGCGCAAGACCAGAACCGCGGGTGTGCCTGCACAGCCGCGGGGAGAGGGGCTGGACTTCGTGCTGCGGGCAGCTGAGTTTGCGCATGAGAGGACGCGCTTTGGCATCATTCTCAGCGCGACGCCGTTCTTCAGTCGCAGCGGCACAGGCATGGCAGCTGCCCTGCATGTCATGCGCGCCTTGGCCCCGATCACCTTGGTCAATCTGTCCAACTTATGCAGTTGGCTTTTCGAGACAGCAACCATGCCGGCAGTGATCCTCTTTGCTCGCCATCGGCCGACGCAGCGAGCAGATCAGGTCACGGTCGTTCAAATTCCGTGGACGCCAAACGGCGCGAGAACCCATTCGTTCGAGGTAGCGCCCAGTGATGTCATCAAGTTGAGTCTTGGCGAGATCGAAAAGCAGCCGTTGAAGTTGAAGGCCGCTGCGGTAGGTCGTCGCCGTGATCTCCTGTTGTTGGACGAGCTGACATCGGAGCATCAAAGCCTGGGCGAACGACTGGCATCACTCGATACGAAGTTCCGCGATGGGTTGACTCAAGGCAGCCCAGCGAACCAGACCCGCGATGCCCGTGAAATAAATGGCTTAGAGCTACTGCAGGCCAACGGCATGCAGCACTTCCGCATTCCTGACGACCTTCCGGCATACAGTTGTTCGAAGGCTCAGTGGCCCCGCTCGCGCGATACCTATCGAGCGCCTTTGCTGATCGTCAAAGAAATGGTGGTGGGTCATCCGCGAGCTACGGTTGCAGTAGCCGAGCGCGATCTTGTCTTTACCGATTCCTTCTTCGCTGTATCGCTGCCGGTAGCCCATAAGCAAACGGCGCATTTGCTCGCCGCAATCCTTAGTTCCGCACTAGCCTCGTGGTTCTTTGGTTTGACGGCCGCTGAGTTTGGCATCTACAAGCGAAAACTATTGATGCGCGACGTTGGCTTTCTGCCGGTTCCCGATTTCATAGCTGCTGCCAAGTCGCAAGCGGGGCAACGCTTACTGGAACTAGAGAATGCACTGCGTAAACGCGAAATCGACACGCAGCATTGGGATGCCCTGGATGAAGCTGTCTTCGACTTATACGGACTTAGTGACACCGATCGAGTCGTCATTCGAGACGGACTTCTGCGTGCCGGATGGCAATGGGAAAACGGCCGCGAGTTCTCTGCTGCAATTTCGGACAGTCATACCGAGGTTGCGGCGTATGCCAAGACCTTCCTCTCCGTCATGGCGGGCTGGCTCTCCGTTCGCAACAAGCGGCACATGCGCGCCGAAGTGCTCGACTTGCCAAGAAGTTCGGCCTTGCGTGTAGTGCGCTTTGTCGTGGAAGACGGACCGGGAGACTCCAGTGTAAGCGTTGTTGCGCCACAAGGTGACTTGAGCGATGTGCTGGCTCGGATTGGCAGACGCCTGAAAGTCAGGATTGCGACTGCGCTCACTGCAGAGCGTGAATTGCGAGTGCATGGCCGCAACGAAGTCGTGATCATCAAGCCGGCAGCGCGTCGCCATTGGATGGGCAGCGCAGCGTTGGAAGATGCCGATGCAGTGGTAGCGGAGAGCTTATCAGGGGGGAATGCTTGAGAATTCCGTATGAGCCCCCTCCAGCTTTGGGCAGAGAGTTCATCGAGCTGGGGCCTGAGATTGTCGCAGTCATCCTGATGACAGTAGCTAGCGGTTGGTGGTACGCATGTGCTGCCGCAGATATAAATGCCAATGCTGGCGAGGTTCTAATAACGGAGCGCTTGCGCGACGGAATGCGCCGTGTGCAGAAAGAAGCTCCAAAGGACTCGCCATATAAGCAGATTTGGGTACTGCCGGGTACTGAGTCACGATCCAAGAGCAGCGTGGTGCTGCCGGACGGGCGTACCGACATCCCGCTGGCGTTTGTCGAAATCTTTTTGCGCTTCGGCGAGCATGACCCGCATGCGATCATCGAATGCAAACGAATCGCCGGGTTGGATACCCACTTATGCCGCGAATATGTAGTCGAGGGCATGGATCGATTCATCCAGGAGAAGTACGGGGAGAACCATGCAGTTGGCTTCATGGTGGGTTACGTGCTCTCCGGTTCGCCGCCAGAATGTGCCGATGGCGTAAATGCTCACTTGAAACGGGTTTCGCGTCCAGCAGATCGCCTCGACCCAAGCGGCGTTAGTGACGGACCGTTTTGGCAGAGCTTGCACGCACGTCCTGAGCAGTCAATGCCAATACGTTTGCATCATGCGTTCCTTGAGTTTTCGGCTTCAGCTGCGTAGCCAATGTTGTGCTCTTCGCCAGAAATCTGTGGTTTTGAGGGGTATAAGGGACCTTTCGTACGGCCTTAATGGACGACTGGGGCGCTTGCACGGTGACTGGGGGCAATATGCCTGAAGTGCTGCGGTCCAGCCATGCAAAACCCTGGGCCGACTGCGACGCAGATGCGGAACGGCTCGACGTGTTCAATGGCTTTCTGCTGATCGCCAATTTCGACGCGCTCTTCGACCGGGGCCTCATCAGCTTCGATGATTCGGGGGTACCGCTGATCTCGCCACGACTGGCCCCGGAAGCCCCCGCGAAACTTGGCCTCACGGCGGATATCCGGCTGCGCTGGCAGGCGCCGGAGCACGCGATCCACCTTGCCTGGTACCATGAGAAGGTATTACAGGCGGGGTAAGCAGGCCGCTGCAATGGGAAAACGCATGTCCAATACCGCCGGTCTTCTCTCCGATTTGTATCAGCTCGTTCATGACGAGCAGCAGACCGCCAATCATCAGCTCTTTACCACCTGGGAGCGTCCCTTGTCGGACAAGCTCCAGAAGGGCATTACACAGGGCTTCGTCCGCATTGAACGCGGTCCTGAGCCGACGACGCTGTGGGCCTATCCCGACGATACCGAATCGCGCTTTCGGGAAGGCGATCTGCTCTGCCTGCATCAGGGCAATCCACTGGAACCGCTTTGCCGGGGACTCTCGTTCGAGCTGGAGGAAGACAATCGCTGGCTGCTGCGAGGAATACGCGCCGTTGCGGCCTTTAACGACTACATGGGCGGGACCTGCTACGTCGACCCCGACGCGATGGACCTCACCGGCTACTACAGGCAGACCCTGGAAGAGATCGCTACTTCCGCCGCCGGCAGGGAAACCCTGATGCCGCTGCTGTCCGGCCAGTTGGACATCGGGTTCGACGAGGGTGCGATGGCGGAAGCGATTCGCATCGCTCAGGCCGAAGGCTGCAACGACAAGCAGGCGGAAGCGGTCGGCTGGGCGCATGGCGCGCAGCATATAGCATGCATCCAGGGGCCGCCCGGAACCGGCAAGACCCGCGTGCTCTCGCTGATCGCCCGGCTGGCCGTGGAACGCGGCGAGCGGATTCTGATGACCTCGCACACCCACATGGCTATCAACAACGCCCTGAACAAGATTCACGTCCAGGGTGTGCCGGTGGTGAAGGTTGGCCGCGCCACGCAACGCAAGGGGCTCGATGACGCGATCCCGAACTTCGAAGGGCTCGACGGCTGGGAGGATCGCCCCACCAACGGCTATGTGGTCGGAGCTACGCCGTTCGCCACCTGCACGTCCCGCCTCGAAAACTACGGCTTCGACACCATTCTTTTCGACGAGGCCAGCCAGATCACTGTGCCGCTGGCGCTGATGGCCATGCGCAAGGGCAAACGCTTCATCTTCATTGGCGACCAACGGCAGTTGCCGCCCGTGCTCCTGTCTCGCTCCGTGCTCGACAAGGAGTCGCATTCGGTTTTTTCCCACCTGACCTCGCGCGAGGCCGAGCACCTGGTCATGCTGGAGGAGACCTACCGCATGAACCGCTGGCTGACCGACTGGCCGAGCCGGACCTTCTATGGCGGTGCCTTGCAGGCGGCCGGGAAGAACCGGGAACGGCGACTTCGGCTTTCCGGCATGCCGGCGCGGTTCTCCGCCGTGCTTGATGCTGACAGCCCGGCGGTTTTCATCCCGACGCCGGACACCTCGGCGCGGACGAAGAACTGGAAAGAGGCCGAACTGGTGGCGGACCTGGTTGAGGCCATCGCCGCCGGCGGCCTGCCGATGAGTGAGATCGGCATCGTTTCGCCCTATCGTGCCCAGGGGCGGACCATACGCACGCTCTTGGCAGAACGTTTCGGCCGCGAGGCGGCCCGGCAGGTGGTGGCCGACACGGTGGAGCGGATGCAGGGGCAGGAGCGCGAACTTATCATTCTGTCGCTGGCCACGGGCGACGAGGCGTTCCTCTCGGCGATCGCCGAATTCTTCTTCCAGCCCGAGCGGCTCAACGTGTCCGTCACGCGGGCGATGACCAAGCTGATCGTCATCGGCCCGGAAATCGGGGACATTCCGGACAACAACGGTAACGAGACGATCCGGCAGTGGGTGGCCTGGCATCGGGACATGATCAGCCAATGCCGGAAGGTGGCGTTGTAGGCATGGCGACGTTCATTCCGGAACGGGTCGGCGCGGTAAGCGCCCGCGGCATCCATATCAAGCGCACGCTCAGCACGCTCGATGACGATCATGTGGTGCGCACGCCGATCCGGCGCAGCGAGTGGCTGCCCGATTTCTTCGTCCAACATCCGAAGAACGGCTGGCTGGCCATCGCGGTCGCCGACACGCCGTTTTCCGCCCTGGCCGGCGACCAGTTGTTCGAGAACGAGGCGCGCGCCGCCTTCGAGAAACTGCTTGCCGACTTTCAGGCTTTTCCCGCCCTCCCTGGCACAAGCCGGGCACCTCTCGGAAAGCTGATCCTGATGTGGAAATGCAGCCAGGACGAGGTGCGAATGATCGCCGGACAGCATCTTGCGCGGTTCGGTATCCGTCTGCTCTCCAAGGCCCAGTTCCTGGAGCTTGGCGCCAAGCTGGTGCCGCGTCTACTTGAGCCCATCGACGCCGAGGCGGAGCAGGCCATTCTGAGCCGCTATTTTCCGGAAGCGGAAATTCACGCCACCTGCACGACCCGCCGCCATTTTTGTCGCGACAACTCGGCGAGGCTTCAGCGGTTCTTCCTGGATCACCAGCAGGAATGGGCGGCGAAACTCGACTTGGAGCCGCCCCCGGAACAGGCCGAAGCGGCAAAGGATCTTTCCATTCGCTTGGTGAACGGGGTGGCGGGCAGCGGCAAGACCCTGATTGCCCTCTCGCGCGCCCAGCTCCTGTCCGAGTTGTATCCGGATCAGCGAGTACTGGTGCTGATCCACAACACGCCGGTGGTTGCCGACATCAAAGCGAAACTGACTCGCACCAAGGGCGCGCTGCCTGGGAATCTGGAGATCGAAACCTTCTTCGGTTGGGCGCACCGCCAGTGGCGGAATCTCTATAAGAAACCGCTGAAACTGACCACTACGCCATGCGAGATAGAAGAACTGATCGCGCACTATCGGACCCGCTGGCCGGAACTGGGACAGCCGGAATCACTCCTGCGCGAGGAGCTCGATTTCATCAACGAGTCGCTGATTACCGATGCGGAGCGTTACTTCAACGCCAATCGTGCCGGCCGTGGCTTCGCTTTGAAACCAAAGGAACGGGCTGCGGTCTGGGAGTTGTTCCAGGCTGTGACGTCCACGCTCAACCGGAGTGGCCAGCGGCTGTGGAGTGCGGTTCCGCTCGAAATCTGCCAGGCAACGGATCAGACGGCCATGGAGAAATACGATCATGTCCTGATCGACGAAGCACAGTTCTTCGCGCCCTCCTGGTTTCAGGCGGTCCGGCTGGCCATGTGCGAGCGGAGCAGCCTTTTTCTTTGCGCCGATCCCAATCAGGGTTTCATGAAGAACCGGCTCAGCTGGAAGAGTGTCGGACTCGATGTGTCTGGCCGCACCAAGAAGCTGCGCCGCTCGTATCGTACGACGCAGGCGATTCTCGCCTCGGCGAACCGCATTCTCGCGCAGTATGCCCAAGGCGATCCGGATGATTTCCTGGTGCCCGATCTTTCTGGCATGGAACCCGGTGTCAAACCGATGCTGGTCTATACCGACTCGCCGCAGGACTCGGTGGACCGGCTCGTGAACGAACTCTCCGCCAATATTGAGGAGCGGACCATGGCATTGGGCGACCTGTTGGTCATCTACGGCGAGAATGTGCAGAAGGCCTTGCTGTATGACAGGCTGTGCAGGCGATTCGGCGCGGACAGCGTCTGGTGGCTCAACAAGAAGGAACACCGCAAGGCGCCGCCGAAGGGATGCGAGCGGGACTATCTGCGCCTGGCGAATCTCGAAACTGCCACCGGCCTGGAGGCTGGCGTGGTGTTTCTGATCGGCATGGAGAATCTTCTCTCAGGTAGTGACACTCCAAGCCTCGGCAAGGAGGTACAGGTGGCCGAGGTGGAAGAAAATGCCAGGAAGCTCTATATGGCGATGACGCGTGCAGGGCAGTACCTGATTCTTCTGTCTTCACAAAGAGTTCCGGCATTCATTGAAGACAGCTTTACACAGTTGGCCGATGCGCCAGAGCCAGCATGAATGCAGTGAGCGCGAGGAGGGAGCCCGGCAAAGGTCCCAAACGGTTATTGAGGATTTCCGATCTAAGCCATGTCCGTTTAACCTAGTGCGTCGTATCGTAGTTTAATTACGCCACGGCGATGCAAAATAAAAGAATTCCTCCAATTGGATCTGGCAACGACAGGCAAGAGCAAGAATTTTTTCGGCAGGGTATACAGCAGGGTATTGCGAAACTCGATGTGGAAAAACAATAGACAAATCAAGGCGCTTACTGCGCCATTTATGATAGAGTGGGAATGATTTACTGACGGAATCCTCTGCGGTCACCGAACGATTTCGGTGACGTATTCGCGGGAAGCGATCAGCCTGGCCCACGCCAGCGGGCTCAGGTCGGAATTGGCATAAATGCCGGCA
>Ga0302250_1000917_pt1 | contig 24446 bp, 23 predicted proteins | sample AAG_RA_Asp_MG_FD_193536 | JGI IMG/M metagenome (GOLD analysis project Ga0302250, IMG submission 193536) | Enriched activated sludge microbial communities from anaerobic digester in WTTP, New Holstein, Wisconsin, United States - AAG_RA_Asp | ecosystem: Engineered > Bioreactor > Anaerobic >... | reverse complement strand
TGCTCGATACCTTATCGCAGGGTTTATTGTTTAATGGGAGACCGTTTTCGTCAAATTTTATTTTCTAATAGAAGGCATGGGTTTTAAAGGCGGGTTTATTGAGCAATGTCCTCTTTTTACTGAATTCCCTACCCGATTAAAATGTTATACACTCAATGATACTACTTGGTATCCCAATTATGGAGATCCATGCGATTTGGAAATGAAGATACCGGAATTGAATAAAGCTGATGAAGTCAAAATATTTCTCAATTCCATGTTCAGCTTCCAGAGTATATTGAATATGTACCCCAATTGCGAATTGACGAAATACCATTTTATAATATGCCGGGCAGAAATATTCTCCTAAAATTCGATAAGTTCGATAGAAATTGAATGACCATCGATTTCTCAGCTTCGAAGAAAGGAATATATACTCTGCAACTACTTGGTGGAAACCGAATTATCAAAAATCAAAAAATTATTAAGCAATGGCAGTAATAGATAGTATAGGTAAAATCCTGAACAGGTTGAAATAGCTCCCTCAGTTCTTGTAACGAAACGATCGGTCAATCTATCTGTATCTCAGAACGAGGAATCGGAGAGGAATTTACTCTGGCCATATTTTTTTTTAGCTTCTTTGCTCATTTCACCATTTTTCTTCTTATTTCATAACTTTGTTTTGGTTCCCGAATCCATTCCATCTTAGTTCGATACAATGTTTGGTTGTATTCTTCAAATATTTTTCGAGAAACATTACCTAAAATTATGAAACGTTCATATATTTGTTCAATAATAATTCCAATCCATCCTTTAACCATATCGATCACCATGAAAAATACAATTCGATTTTGCAGGGCGTTTCTCATTGTAATGGCCTGTATCTTTAGCATAGGAATAAGTTTTTCTCAAACAGAATATGGTGCTTTTACGGCAACGGGTTCGGGAATGCCGGTCATCGTTGTGAGCGATTATCAATGTTTGGGCATCAATCCGGCTAATTTAGGATGGAATGCCGATAATCACAAATGGCATTTTGGTATTGTAGGATTAAGTGTTTCGGGATATACGGATGCCGTATCGAAAAGTGATTTGAATTTATTGTATGAAGATCACGAATATACGCTTGCCGAGAAGCAGGAGGCAGCCCGACGTTTTTCCGATTCACGTCTTTCGTTCGACGTAGGCATGAACGGCATTGGGGTTTCTTACCAAGACCCTGATATTGGTGGTTTTGCCTTTACGATGCGCGAAAGAGGTTCATTCAACATGCATTTGAATTCAACTGCGGCCGAACTGCTTTGGCTGGGTTTTAACAGTGATTATTTCGACTACAAGGTGATCGAACAAGGATTGACTATAGCTGGCATTTCGACCAATCCAAAACCCGTTGCGGAACTTTTTAGAGGATCATCCTTTTCATCGGCCTGGTTGCGTGATTTTATTCTGGGGTATGGCCGCCAAATTGTGGAAATCAAGGATTGGAGCTTGTATGGTGGGTTAAGCATGAAATACACTATGGGATTTGCCTGGGTGGATATTTTCGTGAATAAGGACAAGTTCTTTGGATACTCGTCCATGTCGCCCGTATTCAAGTTTGAGTACCCACAACCTACTCCATCGCTCGATACCAATGGAAAATTACGGCCTTCGGGACACGGTTTTGCATTCGATATAGGATTATCGGGTCGTTATAAAAATTTATGGCGCTTTGGTTTAGCTATCAACGACATTGGGACGATGACATGGAACAAGAATGTGTATTCGGCTTCGTTCGAGGCTACTATTCGAAAAATCGAAACTCCTGGTTTAGGAAACGAAAATATCAACGAAGTATTCGATGCCATTGTCATTGAAGATGATTTGATGCAATGGGAAGGACTGAATGATAAAAAAGCATCATACCCTTCTCAAATGCGATTGGGCGCAGCATATACCGGAGTGCCACATATCATCATTGGTTCGGAAGTTATGATACCGCTCAACAAGGTGCCTGGGGCTCAAGAACGCCCTGTTTACAGTTTGGGTATGCAGGCTAGTCCATTAAATAGATTCTTTATCTCGGCAGGATTTCAAACCGGAGGCAATTATGATTTCCATATTCCAATCGGATTTTCCATTAAACTTGTGCCGGGATGGGAAATCGGACTGGCTACTCAGGACATTAGTGTGTTGTTTCGTAATGTAAGTCCCTATCTCTCACTTTCCTTCGGATTTATGCGATTTAGCTTCACCCAATACGAACGCAGCAAAGAAGTTCCTCAGGAATAATAAATACGATCAGGATTTTACCAGTTTAAAATCGATCTGTTTCTTCTGAATATCGACGTTTTTTACGATCACTTTTACGGGGTCTCCCAAACGATAAGTCTCACCATATCTTTGTCCAATCACCTGATAATTATCTTCATCGAGGTAATAAAAATCATCCGTCAAGTCGCGCAGGCGTATCATTCCTTCGCAGTAGTTGTCCACAATCTCTGCAAAAATACCATACTTGCTCACTCCCGAGATCAATGCATCAAATATTTGTCCCACCTTATCTTTCATAAATTCAGCCTGTTTCAGTTTTACCGATGAGCGTTCGGCTTCGAGTGCCTTGCGCTCCATCTCCGAGGCATGTATGCAACGTTCTTCATAGAATTCCTTATCGGCCGAGCCAGCTCCGTTTAGATAATCCCAAAACAGACGATGTACCATCATATCGGGATAACGACGAATAGGAGAAGTAAAATGGGTGTAAAAGTCGAAAGCCAAACCATAATGACCGATATTGTCGGTCGAATAATAAGCCTTGGCCATAGTGCGCACAGCAATGGTTTCGATGAGGTTTTCCTCCCCTTTTCCAGCTACTACGGTAAACAGACGGTTTAGCGAACGAGCAAACGAAGCACGTGAACCCAGTTTAATGGAATATCCCAACTTGCTTACAAATTGAGCAAATTGGTTGATTTTTTCAGCTGGAGGCTCATCATGCACCCTGTATACAAAAGTTTTGGGTCTGGTTTTACCTTTGGTATGGCCAACCCATTCTGCTACTCGGCGATTAGCAAGTAACATAAAGTCCTCGATCAGCCAATTGGCTTCCTTTTGCTCCTTGATGTAAACCCCCAGAGGTTTCCCTTTGTCATCCAGATCAAACTTTACTTCCTTGGTTTCGAAATTAATTGTGCCTTTTTTCATTCGTTCTGCTCTCAATTTAGCCGAAAGTTTATAAAGAGCAATAATCTCATCGCGCACGGCATGCTGGCCTCCTTCAATAATTTGCTGTACCTCATCATAGTTGAAACGATAATCGGAACGTATGATGCTTTTCCCAAACCACTGGCTTGTTATATGGGCTTCACGATCCATCACGAATACTGCTGAGAAGCAGAGTTTATCCTCGTTGGGCCTGAGCGAACAAACGAAATTCGACAGTTTTTCGGGTAACATAGGAATGACGCGATCCACAAGATAGACAGATGTTCCTCTTCGTTCGGCCTCTTGGTCTATGGCGGTTCCTGGCCTTACATAATGTGCTACATCAGCAATGTGTATCCCTACCTCATAAAGACCGCCTTCGAGCTGTCGAAACGAAAGTGCATCATCGAAATCCTTGGCATCGGCAGGATCGATAGTTATGGTAAACACCTTCCTGAAATCACGACGTTTCTCTATTTCTTCCGGAGGGATTGCCTTGGGAATGGCTTTGGCTTCCTTTTCGGCTTCGCGTGAAAATCCTATTGGGAAATCCCATTCCACCAGAATACTTTGCATTTCGACCTGGTGCTCGCCAGGTTTACCTAAAACTTTTATAATACGGCCAAAGGGATTGCGGGCATATTCGGGCCATTCCATCAACTCAACCACCACTTTTTCACCATCCTTGGCCTTATTGAGATATTCGCGGGGGATAAAGAAGTCAACTGCCATAGAAGGATTATCGGGGATGACAAAGGCATATTTGTCGGACAGTTGTAATTTCCCCACGAAATGTGTCTTGGCGCGTTTGAGCACTTCGACAACCTGGCCTTCGAGTTTACGCCCAGGCCTTCGGGGAAAAAGAAACACTTTTACGGTATCACCATGAAAAGCCTTGCCTGTATGCGATGGGCTGATATATATATCTTCTCCTGGTTCCCGAGGAACTATATAAGCTTTGCCAGTCTGTTTCATATCTACCGTTCCAATAATATAACGGCTAGCTGGTACAATCTGGTCGAAGCGAGATAAATCGAGTCTGAACTTCCCCCTTTTTACCTCCTGCAATATGCCTTCTTTCAGCATTTCGAGCATGGTCGAAAAAATTAGATCGCGTGTGGCCTTGTCTTTTATCCCCATCGCAGCAGCCACCTGCTTGTAATTGTAACTACGAAACGGATCGGCTGAAAAAACCGCCAGAATATGAGTACTCAGCGAATCAGCCTTGTTACGCTTGTCCCTCCCTTTCTTTGCCATTTATCGATTGATTTATAGTCGAGTAAACAAAATCTTTTTGCTTCTTTCTTCAAAGTTCAAAAATCCTTCAGCCCAAATTTGCAGTCTCACTTTTAAAAGTCCAATATGTAGAAATATACAGTATAAAGGCCATTACCAGCCAAATCTTTCATACCGAAATTTTAGGATCAACTTTGCTTATTGAAAACTTGACTTTAATGAATAAATTTCGTACCTTTGAAGGCAAAGATAAAACAAACCCAAAGATTTTCGGTTATCTCATAAGGCTATAAAATTGAAAACAAACAGAGTTTTAATATGCTGAATTATGGATACACTCGATAAGATTAAAAACACACACGCCGATGTCTGTGTTACCATCATCATGAATACACATCAAACCCGGCCAGCCATTCAGCAAGACATGCTGACTCTTAAAAACCTCACCAGAGAAGCAGAAGAAAGGATTCTGTCGTTATGTGATCCCAAAACAGCCGAATCCATTCTTCATCAATTGAAAAACACCATCAATTCTATTGATTTTTCTCGCAACGATAAAAGTTTAATTCTTTTTGTTTGCCACGAATTCGGGCAATATCTCACTCTGCCGGTTAGCGTCAAGAACCGTGTGGTAATCGATAAGACTTTTGCCACAAGAGATGTTTACCGGGCTATGCACGAAACGGCAGCTTATTACGTACTCGCCTTGAGCCGTAAGAAAGCCAGATTGATTAAAGCTATCAACAATCAGGGAGAAGAATTGAAAATTCAACCTTTCCCCCTATACAACGAGGGGTTCAATGAGCAGAAAGCTAAATTGTCGCCTGATGAGATTCAGGAATCCCTTATCGAAGAATTTTTCAATAATGTGGATAAGGCACTTTGGGAGGTGATTCGCAACAGCGATTTGCCCGTTGTAATAGCTTCTGAAATACGCAATTACAATATCTTCCTAAAATTATCACGGCATAAGAAAAAAATAATAGGAAGAGTGCCCTTGTTGCACGAAGATGCCAAAACCCATCAAATTGTGGCTGAAGCATGGCAACTGGTCAAGAAAAACCTTGAAGATCAAACCAGAAAACAACTCTCGAGACTTGAAAAAGCCATCAATAATCAAAATCTACTGACCGATTATACCGAGGTTTGGAATGCTATACAGCAAGGCAGAGGCAGAACCCTGTTCGTGAAAAAAGGTTTTCATCAACCGGCAGTATTACTCAACGGGCATGTGGCTCTGGTCGAAAAAGTAATGAAAGACGCTCCTTCGGTTATTGAAGATATTATAGATGAAATGATCGAAAAAATGATCGAACAGCAAGGAGAAGTGGTCTTTATAGATGGCGATGATCTGGACCGTTTCAATGGAATTGCCTTGATTGTGAAATCGTAAAAAGAGAAAGATTCTTTCTTCTGATTTTTCATGTACTTTCTGCGCTAACTGCACCAAGCCTTACATCACGAGGTTTAGCTGTTTTGTTTTGCCTGAGAGTTTCCTCTATAAATCATCTTCCATTTCTTCGCCAATGAGGGTAGCCTGAGTGCAACCCGTTATGCGTACCCGAACGTATTGACCCCTAGTAGCCTTTTTCGGCTCGAATACGACCATCTTGTTCTGGGAATTTCGTCCTGAAAGCATCGCTCGACTGCGTTTCGAAGAACCTTCTACCAGCACTTCGAAAGTCTTTCCAATATCCTGACGGTTGCTTCGTAATGAATGCCAATGCTGAAGATCGATGATTTCCTGCAAGCGTCTTGCCTTCACTTCAGAAGGAACGTCGTCGGGATATTTTCTCGCGGCTAAGGTTCCTGGCCGTTCCGAATATCGAAACATAAAAGCCGAATCGAAACCTACTTCCTCCATCAATGAAAGAGTTTGCCTGTGATCTTCTTCCGTTTCACCACAAAAACCTGCAATAATATCGGTCGAAATGGTCGATTCAGGAATCATTTTACGGATGGAACGTACGCGATCAAGAAACTCATTGCGTGTATATTTCCGGTTCATTCTTTTCAAAATAGCATCGCTGCCTGATTGAACAGCCAGATGAACCGACTTGCAAATATTGGGATAAGATGCAATCGTAGAAATGAGTTTATCGGAAAGATCTTTAGGATGCGAGGTGGTGAATCTGACTCTCAAAGATGGATGAATTTCCGCCACTTTAGCAAGCAAATCGGAAAAATTCATGCTTAGATGAGCATTCTTAAAATAATAAGAATTGACATTCTGACCTAATAATGTAATTTCTGGATAGCCTCTCTGAAAAAGATTCCTTGCTTCATTCAGAATAGTTTCAGGGTGGCGGCTTCGTTCTTTTCCGCGCGTAAGAGGAACCACGCAGTAGGCACAAAAATTCTCGCAACCTCGCATAATGGAAATAAAGGCACTCACCCCCGAAGGATCGAGCCGGAGGGGTTCTATATCTTCATAGGTTTCCTCGAATGAAAGCTGTATATTGGCAGCTTGTGCTCCTTGAAGAGTATTGGATAATAATTCGGGTAAAAAACGATATGCGTCGGGGCCTGCCACCAAATCTACACCATGCCCGGCAAAAAGCAACTCCTCATACAAGCGTTCGGCCATACAACCAATTATTCCAATCTTAAGCTCCGGATTCTTCTTCTTCAAACTTTTCAACTCCCTTAATCTTTTCCAGACCCTTTCTTCGGCCTTTTCCCTTATCGAGCATGTATTGATAAGAATAAGGCTTGCTTGATGAGGGTCATTCACCAGAGAATAACCTTCAGAGGACAAAATCGAGGCAACTATTTCACTGTCAGAGAAATTCATCTGGCAGCCATAAGTTTCGATAAATAAACGGTTTTCGAACATCACGCATTGAAATCGAATGCAAAATTAGCCATAATATCCAGAAAGATTCAATACAGAGTGTTACAGCAGGTTACAAAAACAAAACCAATAATTTCAAAATATTACTTTTGCAGACATTTCAAACAACGATATCAAACATTCTTCAAAGCATGGCAAAAAATCTGGTTATTGTTGAGTCTCCTGCCAAGGCCAAGACGATAGAAGGGTTTCTGGGAAAGGATTTTACGGTAAAATCGAGTTTCGGTCATATACGCGACCTCGATAAAAACAAACTCAGCGTTGATATTCAAAACGATTTTGCTCCTCAGTATGAAATTTCAGAAGAGAAGGAAAAGATAATCGAAGAACTTTCAAAAGTCGCTCAGAAGGCCGAAATCATTTGGTTAGCCACCGATGAAGACCGTGAAGGCGAAGCCATTGCCTGGCATCTTTATGAAGTTTTAGAATTGGAGAAGGAACGTACAAAACGCATCGTATTTCACGAAATCACAAAAAAGGCTATCCAGCAAGCCATAGAAAATCCTCGTTTTATTGATTTCAACCTCGTGGATGCCCAACAAGCGCGTCGCGTCCTCGACCGTTTAGTAGGTTATGAGCTTTCGCCCTTACTTTGGAAAAAGGTCAAACCCGCACTATCGGCAGGCCGTGTACAATCGGTGGCCGTACGATTGATCGTGGAAAAAGAATTCGAAATAAAGAATTTTAAGCCATCCACTTATTTTCGTGTCACAGGTTCGTTCGAATTACTCAATAAGAAAGATGACAAAGCACAGTTGTTGGCCGAGCTCGATCATCGTTTTCCGACCAAAGAGGCTGCTCTCGAATTTCTGAACCACATCATGGGTTCAACCTACACGATAAAAAATGTAGAGAAAAAGCCTGGCAAGCGCACACCTGCACCTCCATTTACCACTTCTACCCTGCAACAGGAAGCAGCTCGGAAACTTGGCTTTTCGGTAGCTCGAACCATGATGATAGCTCAACAACTTTACGAAGATGGTTTGATCACATATATGCGTACCGACTCGGTAAATCTTTCCGATCTGGCTCTATCGATGGCAAAAGACGAAATAATAAAACTCTATGGGAAAGAATACAGCAAGACGCGGCAATACACAACGCGTACCAAAGGAGCTCAGGAGGCTCACGAGGCCATTCGCCCTACCAACATGAAGCTACATCAGGCTGGAAGAAACGAAGCACAGCTAAAACTCTACGAACTCATCTGGAAACGCACTATGGCATCGCAAATGAGCGATGCCCTCCTCGAAAAAACAACCATCGCCATATCTATATCCAAAACAAATCGTTATTACTTCTTATCGAAAGGAGAAGTTGTTATTTTCGACGGATTTTTGAAAATATACAGCGAATCGGCGGATGAAGAAAAGGAAGAAATGAATGCTGGAATATTGCCGTCGGTCAACGTTGGAGAAGAGATAAAAGAAAAATACATTTCAGCTAACCAAAAGTTTACCACTCCTCCATTACGATATACCGAAGCTTCGCTGGTAAAAAAACTCGAAGAACTTGGAATTGGCCGACCTTCGACCTATGCACCCATCATCTCTACGATACAAAAGAGAGAATACGTCGAGAAGAAAGACCATGTCGGACAAGAAAAAACCGCCCTCATCCTTACTTCGAAAAACGGAAAAATAAAAGAAGAATCGAAAATCGAGAAATGGGGGTTCGAAAAAGGAAAACTCACTCCGACTGACATTGGAATCCTTGTTACTCAATTCTTGATGCATAATTTCGAGAATATCATGGATTATCAATTTACGGCAAGGGTTGAAAAGGAATTTGACGAGATAGCCGATGGCAAACTCAAATGGAATCAGATGATTCAGCGTTTTTACTGGCCCTTTCACGAGACCGTGGTTAAAACTTTCGAAACACAAGAAAAAGTCAAAGGTGAACGTTTGCTTGGCGTCGACCCAGCAAGTGGTAAGAAAGTCTATGCCAAAATAGGAAGATATGGGTCGATAGTGCAACTTGGAGAAACCAAGGATCCTACGGGCCAGAAACCTCGCTTTGCCGGTCTGAAGAAAAATCAAAGCATAGAAACCATCACACTCGAAGAAGCACTATCTCTTTTTAAATTACCCCGCACCGTAGGATTCTATATGGGAAAGGAAATCATAGTGTCAACTGGTCGTTATGGACCTTATCTGCTCTACAGTAACACATTCTATTCCATTCCTAAAGATGAAGACCCTCTGATGATAAACCAAGAAAAAGCCATACAAATCATCGAAGAAAAAAATCAAAAAGAAGCCGCAAAAATCATAAAGACTTTCCCCGAAAGGCCTGACGTCGTCATCCAAAATGGCCGTTATGGCCCTTATATTAAAATCGGAAACGAAAACATTCCCATTCCTAAAAAAATCGACCCTCAATCGCTTGAGCTCCAACAATGTCTCGAATTGCAAAAACAATACCTCGAATCAAAGGCCAGTCGAGCCGAATCGGAAGAATCCCCTCTTACAAAGAAGAAAACAAAACCAAGAGGTAAAAAATAATTCGATCTTTTTTGGATTATTTTACGCCAAGCTATAACCTTTTTTAAATTATCTCAGTATAATACTTTCAGAAAAGAACTCTCGAACCATGGAACTCGATGCATATTTCAACCCATTAGATAAAACTGAATTCGAATCAATAAAAAGAGGAAGGCCTCACTTTGGGAATCTGTTGAGATTACATACTCCTGAAAAAGGAATTTCTGATCTTTCCGACATTCATATTGCACTTATAGGGATTCCAGAATCCAGAAATGCTCCTCACAACGCCGGTTGCGAGCTGGGACCCGATATCATCAGAAATTATCTCTACAGGCTCTTTCCACCAAAATCACCTCTTCCCATGGCCGACCTGGGAAATTTGAAACAAGGCAATACCCCCGAAGATACTTATGCTGGATTGGCCGAAGTTTATGCTTATCTCAGAAATCAAGATATAGTTCCCATTGTTCTTGGAGGTTCGCATGACATGACTTACGCTATGTATCTAGGATATGAAAAAACCGGCATCAATATCAACATGGTAAATGTAGATCCCTTCTTCGATCTTGGAGAAGCTCCCGAAGAAATCAACCATACCACATGGCTCTCGAAACTATTCCTGCGTCAACCTAGCGTACTGTTCAATTATACTCATCTGGGATACCAAACCTATTTTGTTGACTCAGCCGCAGTTACTTTGATGAAAAATATGCTCTTCGACGTTTATCGCCTGGGGCAGATCAACCCGAACATCGATAACATTGAACCCCTCGTACGTAATGCCGACCTTATTTCGATCGACATTTCAGCTGTCAGAGCTTCCGATGCACCTGGCTGCGCTTATGCTACACCCAATGGATTCTTCGGAGACCAGATTTGCCAGATTACAAGATTCGCCGGAATGAGCGATAAGGTATCGTCGCTGGGAATTTTCGAATACAACCCTAAATATGACTGCAATGGACGAACGGCTTACCTCATTTCTCAGATGATCTGGTATTTCGTGGAAGGCTATCTTGGTAGATTGAACGATTTTCCGGGTATAAACCCTTCACTCGAAAATCATTTCAGGTATTTTGTCAAAATAGAAAATATGGAAGAAGAAATTATTTTCTACAAAAGCAAGAAGAGCGATCGCTGGTGGCTACAAGTACCTTGCCCTGAATATCTTCAAACCAAATATTACCGCCATATCATTGTGCCTTGTTCTTATCAGGATTATCAATCGGCTTGCAACAACGAACTTCCCGATCGCTACTGGCAATTTTACCAAAAAATGATGTAGGTTTTTTAATCCACTTTATAAGGGAGTTTTATTTTTTTGAGTTCGTCATCGGCTTTTATCACTTTTTCTTTCAGACCTTCCTTAAAGGCAGCCAGGCGATGAGCCACTTCAGGATCGGAAAGCGCAATGATCTGAGCGGCGAGTATAGCAGCATTGCGGGATGCATCGATTCCTACAGTAGCTACAGGGATTCCCGGAGGCATTTGAATCATCGAAAGCAGAGCATCCAATCCCTCGAGCGAAGCTTTTACAGGAACTCCAATAACCGGTAAAGCGGTGCAGGATGCAATTACACCAGGCAAATGAGCCGCCATGCCAGCTCCAGCAATAATCACTTTTATTCCTCTTGCCTGAGCTGTGCGAGAAAACTCATTCACCTTCTCAGGAGTTCTGTGAGCAGATAAAGCCTCGATTTCGAATGGGATCTGAATCTCGTTCAAAAAATTTGCAGCCCCTTCCATTACCATCCAGTCGGAAGTGCTTCCCATAATAATACTAACTAAAGGTTTCATAATGAATGAATTTGTTAAAAATGAACCGAATCAGAGAATTTTATCGTTATTTTGCATAAGGAGTTCCTTAATGTCCAAATGTAGAACAAATTTCAAACAAAAATTCTGCAACCATGGAAAAAACTATACAACTTCACGATAAAACCTTCACCATATACATCAAAGCATCACAAATCGAAGAGGCTATCGAAAAGATTGCCCAGCAGATCAACGAAGACATTGGTCATAAAAAACCCATCTTTCTGGTCATTTTGAACGGAGCCTTTCTTTTTGCAGCAGATTTAATAAGGAAATATTCAGGAGAATGTGAAGTATCATTTGTAAAACTTTCTTCATATTATGGTACACTAACCACGACTCGAGTGCGCGAAATCATAGGCCTGGAAAACGACGTGAAAGGACGAACGGTTGTGATAGTAGAAGATATTGTGGATACAGGAATTACCATGGACAATATAGTGAAGAAGCTCATAGGATTGGGAGCTGGAGAAGTCAAAATTACGGCTTTGCTTTTCAAACCCGATGCTTTCCGAAAAAACTTCAAAATCGATTATCTGGGATTCGAAATTCCCAATGATTTCATTGTTGGCTATGGCCTCGACTACAATGGATTAGGACGGAATCTGCCCGATATATATCAAATTGTTAAAACCAATTCGTAAATTAATTAAGCCCTATGCTCAACATTGTATTATTTGGCCCTCCGGGTGCAGGGAAAGGAACACAATCGAAAAAACTCATCGAAAAATACAATTTGACTTATGTTGCCACCGGTGACTTGCTCCGTCAAGAGATTACCGAAGGCACTGCCTTAGGTATGGAAGCCAGAAATCTTATCGAAAAAGGTCGTTTAGTACCCGATGATATGATTCTTCAAATCATCGAAAAACATATCAACGCCAACGCCGATACAAATGGGATACTGTTCGATGGTTTTCCAAGAACCTATGTTCAGGCTTATATTCTCGAAGGCTTGCTCATGCGCATGCATACCAGCTTGACTTGCCTTTTAAGTCTCGAAGTTCCACGTGAGGAATTAATTGCCCGAATGCTTAAGCGAGCCAAGATGGAAAATCGCAACGATGACACCCTCGAGGTCATAGAATATCGCTTGCTCGAGTACGAAACCAAAACAATACCCGTCATTGAGTTCTATAAGGAAAGAAATATCTACTTTCCTATTGATGGAGTAGGTACTGTGGATGAAATTTTTGAGAGATTGTGCCAGGTCATCGATAATTCTCTCACCAAACAATGGATGAATGTAGTGCTGTTAGGTCCTCCGGGAGCAGGCAAAGGCACTCAGGGCGAGATTATTGCCAAACGCCATGCTTTGGGATATATCTCCACAGGTACCCTACTTAGAAAAGAAATTAAGGAAGGAACCGAAATTGGCCAGAGGGCAAAACCCTACATGGAAAAAGGAGAAATCGTTCCCGATGAGATTGCCGTAAAACTCATCGAACGTGAGCTTCATCTCGAATCGAAGGTAAGAGGTTTCATTTTCAAAGGGTTCCCACGAACCATCGTTCAAACCTATATTCTCGACGGAATATTGAAAAAAATCAACTCGAGCGTTACCGTTGCCATCGAGCTGAAGGTCCCTACACTCGAATGCTTCAAACGTCTTACCATGCGGGCAAAAACCGACAAGGCATGCTCCTACGACAAAGACCCCGAACTAATTATCCACCACCTCGAAGAATATAAACAAAAATCCATCCTGGTTAAAAAATACTACAAGAATCAGAACAAATTGGTAAAGGTAGATGGCACAGGTGATGTGGCCGAAGTGTCCGACCGCATATCAGAGGTGATTGATAAAGTAGCCCGAATGAGTAGATAAGGTTTTGTGGTTTAGTTTATAGATAGCATAGAGGTTCACTAGCTTTCGATTAACTTTGCATTGGGTTAAGAATTTATCATGTCATCGCCTAATTTTGTAGATTATGTAAAGATTTATCTTCGCTCAGGTAAGGGAGGGGGTGGTTCTGTACATTTTCGACGCGAAAAATACATTCCCAAAGGTGGGCCTGATGGGGGTAATGGAGGAAGAGGGGGTCATATCATCCTGCGCGCTAATGCACAATTATGGACTTTGTTGCCTTTGAAATATACTAAACACGTCTTTGCGGGAGATGGCAATCCTGGTGCTGGAAATCGTCGTACGGGAGCCGACGGTGAAGATAAAATTATCGAAGTTCCCGTAGGTTGCGCGATAAAAGATGCTCAAACAGGTGAAATTCTGGCCGAACTCGTTGAAGATGGGCAGGAAGTTATTCTTTTAGAAGGAGGCCGGGGTGGTATGGGAAATGATTTCTTCAAAACGGCTACACAGCAAACGCCTCGTTTTGCACAGGAAGGAGAAGCCGGAATAGAAGGTTGGTATATCATAGAACTTAAGCTGCTGGCCGATGTCGGCCTTGTGGGTTTTCCCAATACCGGAAAATCTACCCTACTTTCGGTCATATCGGCTGCTAAACCCGAAATCGCCGATTATCCTTTCACTACTCTGCAACCTAATCTGGGACTGGTAAATTATAGAGACCATCATTCCTTCGTTATGGCCGATATTCCGGGTATCATTGAAGGAGCTCATCAGGGAAAAGGCCTTGGCCTCCGCTTCCTACGCCATATCGAACGCAATTCACTCCTTCTTTTCATGATCCCCGTTACAAGCCAAGATATTTCCAACGAATATCATATCCTGCTCAACGAGCTAAAACAATATAACCCCGAACTTCTCGACAAGGACAGAATTCTCGCCATCACCAAAACCGACCTCGTTGATGAACATTCACTCGAAAATCTTAAAAAAAATATCCCTGCCGACTTACCCCATGTTTTCATTTCATCAGTAGCGCAAACAGGATTGGAAGAACTGAAAGACCTCATCTGGAAACAACTCACCTCAAACCCCATTCATTAAATGTTTCTTTCTCTTCAAAACATAGATATTGATTTGCTTTTCCTTATCAATGGCTTACATGCTCCATGGCTGGATAATTTGATGTGGCAAATCAGTCATACTCTCATCTGGTTGCCGCTTTATGCAATTTTTATCTTGTTGGTTATCAAATTATTCAAGAAAGATACATGGAAAATCTTGATTATGGCAGCCTTATTGATTACGGTTACCGACCAAACCACTAATTTATTGAAAAACACCGTGAAACGTCCTCGCCCGACCCATCAACCAGGTATAATGGAAAATCTTCATGTCGTGAACGACTATCATGGTGGAAATTATGGTTTTGTATCGGGACATGCGGCAAATACCATGAGTATAGCAGTTTTTTTAACATTGCTGCTAAAAAAAAATTATCGCTTCATGAAATGGTTGCCTCTGTCATGGTCATTTATTGTGGGTTTTAGCAGAATTTATCTGGGCGTTCATTATCCCAGCAATGTTCTAGCAGGTTTTGCCCTTGGAGCCATCTTAGGTTATTTGTTTTTTCGGCTAGCTTTTAGGATACCTCATTTTATTTCTCGACCTCAATTGTCTGAAACCCCATGAATTCACTCGTCGAAAAAACAAAAAAATTTCTAAAGGATATAGTTGAACATCCTGAAAACTATCGCTATTTACTAGGTGTCAGCGGAGGCCCCGACAGTATGGCCATGGCCAAAATTTTTCAGGAACTGGGATATCAAATGGGTATTGCACACTGCAATTTTTTACTCAGAAAAGCTGAGGCCCAAGAAGAAACCGAATTTGTGAGGTCTTGGGCAAATCAGAATAATTTTCCCTTGTTTATTAATTATTTTGAAACAGCTCAATACGCTGAGCAGCAAAAAATTTCCATCCAAATGGCCGCCAGAGCGTTGCGTTATCAATGGTTTGAAAAAATACGCCATGAACAGGGCTATGATTTTATTTGTACTGCTCACCAGCTCGACGACCAAAAGGAAACCTTTTTTATTAACTTGCTACGAGGTACCGGCCTCAACGGTTTAAGAGGATTGGAACCACTATCGGGAAAAATTCTTCATCCCTTGCTTTTTGCTTCTCGCAACGAAATCATGGAATTTATTGCGCAAGAACAGCTTCCCTATCGAATCGATTCGTCCAACCTCCACCACGATTATCTGCGTAATAAAATCAGACTGAAAGTTTTTCCATTGTTAGATAAAACATATCCCGGCTGGAGCACCCACTTCGAATATACACTTCAGCGGCTTGCATTTGCTGCCGATGTCTTCGAGGATTATCTCCGCACGAATTTGAAAGATAGGATTATAGAACATGATGATGAAGTAAGAGTAGATTTTTCGGGTTTCGAAAATTCGAAACATGCTGTGGCTTTTCTCTATGAAATTATTAAGGGCTTCAATTTTAACTACCCTCAAGCCATCCATCTGGCCGAAGCTTTGAAAAACAGTCCGGGGAAAAAATTCCTGAGCCCAACCCATTGTATCTATACCAAAGGAAGCACCTTTTGCATCCAGCAATTAAGGGAAGAACAACGAACAACTTTCTCCATCTCTTCATTGGAAGATATTACAGATTACCCAGTCCCATTCAAATTTCGACTATACAACAAGGATAATTTTCCGGGTTTTCAAAAAAACCCCCGTTTTGCCTGTTTCGATTACGACCGCTTGAATTTTCCATTGCAATTGAGACCATGGCGGCAAGGCGATTATTTTCAACCCCTAGGAATGAAGGGACGCAAAAAAGTAAGCGACCTGCTCATTCATCAAAAAATACCCCTGTATCGTAAAAAAGATGTTTGGTTATTGTGTGATAAAGATGATGAAGTAATTTGGGTAGTTGGCTTGCGAACTTCGGAACATGCCAAAATTACCGATGATACCCAAAACATTCTGCAAATAGAGATTCCTCAGGAGCATGTGGATGTGTTGCATGAATAAACACCCATACAATGTTGAGGTTCTTCCTTTTGTGATGTTTTATCCCTTGCCCTTTTTCTCCATTGATGGAAGAAAAATTTTCATCACAGTTTGATTTGAAAATTCTATTTATATTTCCTCGTTGAAGATGTATCACATTGTGAGCAGGCAAAAATATATCCTCTTGTTGGGATGTACAATTCCAACATAAAGCGGAGTTATAAGCCCGGCACATACCCCGATGATTCTGTGCCAAAGTCATGGCTCATCCTGCGTTCTCTGGCAAAGAAAGAGAGAATTTTGGTAGTACAGCTTCTACGAAAGGTTTCGATGCCTAACTACCCGAAATTAAACATTGGCGTTTTCGTGCGGGAAAGAAAGAAAATATTATTATGGTACTCATTCCGGGCTATGTATTTATGAGGACTAATGAGGTGGCTATTTGTTCCGACGAGTTCCATCTGCCGGATAGCAGAGACCGGTTGATACAGGATGAGAAACCTGCACTGTTGTCTCACGATAATGCAATGAATCTGAATCGTTTATGTAACCTCGATTTAGCCCCTGAAATAACCACTATTTTCGGTTGTGAACAACAGATTACGATTGATTCCGGGTCTTTGAAGGGAATTTCGGGCAAGGTCATTCGTACCGATGGCAAGCAATATTTGATAGTGGAAAACGGCATCAAGGATATACTGCTGAAAGTGAATCTGGAGCAGAATGCGTTGATCTAAGAAATTAGCATACAATGAAAGTATTAGGGCAGAAAATAATAATCCTTTGCGAATTAAGTACCCACAGAAATAACGATGTAGTATTTCTGAATTTCGAATTTGATAAAACTCTGAATGAAATAGTGCGAAGGCTTGGCTGTGCCAGATGGAGCCAGACAAACCTTAAATGCTATCTTCCCTGCCAGGAATTTAACCTTGCCAGGCTTCGGAAGGCGATGGACGGTTTGGCAGATATAGATGTTTCCTAATTAAATGAAAACATGGAGACACTTCAGAAACCAAAAGGCTCCCCTTCGTATAATATTCAGGACGAGTTGAATAAATTCAATGCGTGGCTTTTGTACAGGCGGTATAGCCATAATTCGATTAAACTTATATTGATGCACTAAAAAACTTTCTACTATTCCTCCAACCCAAAACAGCTTCCAATGCAACCACTAACGACATGGTGCGCTTTGTTAACGATTACATTTTAAAAAACGGATATAGTCTTTCGTTTCAGAATCAAGTTGTAAATGCGTGCAAGCTTTACTTTAAAGAAGTCGCGCATAGCGAGTTGGATGTTAATAATTTGAAGCGACCACGACGCGAGCATAAACTTCCCAACGTGCTCAGCAAAGAAGAGGTGAAGGTTATTTTAGATGCACCTACAAATTTGAAGCATAGAGCCATGCTGAGCATTATATATGCCTGTGGGTTCCGTAGAAGTGAATTGTTGAATCTGAAGCTACAGGATGTTGATTCGAAACGGCACCTGCTTCTCATTAGAAAGGCAAAGGGAAGGAAGGACAGGGTTGTACCTATTTCGGAGAAAACCATAACCATGCTGTGCAACTACTTTGTGGCATACAAGCCGGTTACCTGGCTTTTCGAAGGCCAAAAAGTTGGAAAACCATACAGCGAAAGCAGTTTCGACAAGGTTTTTGACCAAGCCGTGGCCAGGGCAAAAATTGTCCGTCATGTAACCCCGCACTGTTTGCGTCACAGTTATGCTACCCATTTGCTGGAGGCCGGCACCGATTTGCGTTACATTCAAGAGCTTCTTGGACACCAAAGCAGCAAAACAACCGAAATCTATACCCACGTTACGGACAACGGCCTGAAAAAAATTAAATCGCCGTTTGATGATTTATTCGAATAATGTTTTAATTTTGTATAGTAATAAACTATCATCAAGTGGATATACAAGTCCATTTTGGGCGTGTAACTATACTTATGGTAGATATATAAACGAGTTAGGGCACATAATAAAAAAAGACACCGACTGCAATTAAATAAATGATTATGAGAAGAATAATATTAGGACTTTCATTATTAATTACGATTACAGGATTTAGCCAAAAGAATCAAATTCAAGTATTGACCAATGAGAAAATAATGGGAAAAAGCCTTGTTGATAGCCTTGTCGTTAAAGGAGTTGAATATGTATTTCCTGATAGGATTCATGAAACTTTTCTTGATACAACATCGGGATTTTTGACTGCTCAACTAAGAGGGTTAAGCAAAAATGGAAAATGGCTTAACAATACTGGAAATATTGTCCAGTACGACATTAAAAATCAAAAGGTATTATGGAGCAAAAAGATTGCTTACCAATCAAGCAATTTACAGCAATTCAGTAAAACAATGATTTATACTGTTGCCAATAAGAGTTATTGTCTTGATATTAATACGGGAAATGAACTTTGGGAAGTTAAAAACAACATCTACTTCGTTGACCCAATAAATAATATTGGCGTCGGATATAAATTCAAAAGCTCGACTGGATATTCGAATGAACTAGAAGGAATTGATTTAAAAAATGGCAATGTACTTTGGAAAAGAGATTTAAATAGAGAATATGGTTGGAATGATGTTTTTTACACAAATGATTCAACTTTGATTGTTGTTGCTGCTGGATTACATTCAATAAATATAAAAACAGGAAAAGGCTGGGATTACAATACAATTACAGGAAAAAAAGATTACACAGGAACGGTAGCTGCAAATGCGGTTGGAGTTGGTTTAGGTTTGCTTACAGGCACATTCGTTATGTCTACTGGACATGATTTAGTAAGAGATTTAGTATCTAATACTCTAACTGACAGTTCCAGTATATATTTGGCGTCAAAAGAACAACTTGTAAAAATAGACAAACAATCAGGTGAAACAATATGGAAGTTCCCATTTTCAAACGACTTAACAAGTAAATCTACTATCTTCATGAATGATAGCGTAATATTTATGCTTAATAAGGGAATGGCATTTATGGGTTACAGACAATTAGATTTTGGTAAGCCCTTCTTTGCGGCATTTGATAGACAGAATGGAAAACAGAAATTCTTATCATTAATAAATGTAAAAGACGAGCCTATTCTCAGTTATCAGATACAAAACGGTGAAATCTTTTTAATATTTAAAAACAGAATTTCAAAGTATTCAATGGAAACAGGTAATTTGATTGCCGAAAAGGACTTTCCGAAAGACAATTTTGGTGAATTAAAATATTTTGTAGGTAATCAAGTATTTATTACAAATCAAAATGGAGACTTAATAAGTCTTCAACAATCTGATTCCACTAAAGTGTTTGTGTTTACAAGTCAAGGTAAAACTTTATCCATAGACAGTGAATTAAATATTTCAAAAACATTAGAATACGCTGATTTAGGTATTTACTATCTGAGAGCAAAGAATTTTAAATTTATTGCAAAAGATAAAAAGACTTTGATTGTCAATAATAAAGGAAAAAGAATTGCGGAAATTAATGCTACCTCAAATGCCTTTATGATTGGTAATTCTTTATATGACACTCAAGACAAGAGTTTTATAACAATAGATTTAAGTGAAATGATGAAAAATGAATAAATTACGTGCCCTAACATCGTGTATAAAACATTTGGCAGACAGTGGTTTATCGAGCGGCACAGCTCGTATCAAAAGTAGTTGTAACTTGATAAGAAATCGCTTCAAAATGCCAAACGTTTCATACACGTAGCCGTTAGTGGCAAGTATAACAACGAAAACAACCAGACAAAATAACAAAGAAATATGAAACCAATTTTTACAATACACGCAGGAGAATATTTAGTGGCTGCTGAAATTGAAAAGACATTAAAGGAAGTAACAGTTTGGTTGCCAAGCAAGGACACAGGAATAGACCTTTTATTGACTGACAAATCAAATAAGAAAACGACATCTCTTCAAGTAAAATTTTCTAAGGATTTCAACACAACGCACGCAAAAGAAAATTTACGACAGAACATTAAAGGGACAGGTTGGTGGACACTAAATAAAGAAAAAATTGAAAATTCACAGGCGGACTATTGGGTTTTCATAATTTACAGTCTTGAAAGAAAAACGCACGACTACATTATAATTGAACCTCAAAAACTGTTAGACATTTTCAAAACACTTAAAAGAACTAACAAGACATTGCATTGCTACTTCACTGTTACGACTGAAAATAAAGCATTTGAAACTCGCGGACTAAAAAAGAAGGAAATGAAAGAATTATACGAAGGGACTTACACAAATAAAGAACGTGACGTAACAACATTTTTAAACAATTGGAAACAAATAACAGACAAACTGAAATAATAATACCAGCCACTAACAGCGTGTATGTGGCAATAGCGGGTGAAGTGGTAAATCAAAGGTCTGTGCTTCTAAGAAACTTTGTGCTAAACGGACAGGAAAGTGCTTCTAATCCGCTACTGCACATACACGCAAACCGTTGGCGGTCATGCTAAAAAAAAGAAATCTACTACTGACATAGGGTTGTCATTTGATAAATTTACTTTTGGATTTTAACAAATAAAGGAGACAAAATATGAAACATGAATGGAAAAAAAATGAGAAACAATTTTATTTGCCGAAAAACAAACCTGAGCTGATAAGTGTTCCAGAATTTAAATTTTTCACAATTGAAGGAAACGGAAATCCCAATGATGAATTTTTTGCTGAATACATTGGGGTTTTATATTCTTTATCCTATGGAATTAAAATGAGTCCCAAAAAAGGGATAGAACCCAAAGGATATTTTGATTACACTGTTTACCCACTTGAAGGGGTTTGGGACTTAAATGAAAAAGCAAAGAAATCATTTGACGGGACAATAAATAAAAACGATTTAGTTTTTAAATTAATGATACGTCAACCTGATTTTGTTGATAAAGATTTTGCCTTGCAAATACTTGAACAGACGACAAAGAAAAAACCACATGATTTATTAGAACAAGTGAGATTTGAAGAAATAATTGAAGGTGAATGTATTCAAATGCTGCATTTAGGCAGTTATGACAATGAACCTGAAAGTTTTAAACTCATGGAAAGTTTTGCTGAGCAAGAAAAATATAGTCGAAAATCAAGAACTCACAGAGAAATCTATCTGAGTGACGCAAGAAAGGTTTCCCCCGACAAATTAAAGACTGTTTTGAGATTTAATGTTGAAAAGAAATGAAAAAGCACGAACCGCCAACAAAGTGTATATGCCATAAGGGTTTCGGAGGGTATTCAAGCATTGTAGCCCGATCAAACTTTCGTGTCGGTGGACAGGTAACTACTACGCAATCCCTTACGGCACATACACTCGAACGTTGGGCGGCATGCAAAAAAGACACTACAAACATGAATGATTATGAGTAAATATCAGACTATCGAGATTTCTGAAAAACAATTAGAGGATTTGATACGTCAAACCCCAGATAACATTGAACCAGGATTAAAATATATTGACCATCAAAGATTTACGAATAGGGGACCACTTGATTTATTAATGGTTGATAGTGGTAATGCACTTGTTGTTGCAGAATTAAAAGTTGTAGAGGAAGATTCCATGTTGGTTCAAGGGATTGATTATTATGACTATATATCCAGAAACTTAGAAGGATTTGCAAGAATTTACAAGGATTATAATATAGACCCCAAACAGTCTATTAGATTAATCCTGATTGCTCCGAGCTTTTCGATTTCATTGATTAGTAGGTGTAAATGGATTGATATTCCAATATCATTGTTTACGTTTAAAGCTATAAAACTTGAAAACGGTAAAGAGATTATTCCAGTTTTTGCTGAAACAACAATTCCTTCAACACCTGAGATTTTAGAGTCTTATAGTCTTGACGATAGGCTTAAATATATAACAGACAATGATTCGAGAAATAATGCAAAGAATCTACTAAAGGATATTCAAGATTGGGATAAAACCAATATATTAATTGAGCCGACAAAATATGATATTTCATTAAAAAGTTCTGGACGAGTATTTGCCTATCTTTCTCCAAGACGACAGTTCTATGTAATTTACACATACGATACTGAGAAAAAATGGACAGGATACCCAATAAAAGATAAAAATGACCTTGAAAATGCAATCCAACTGATGAAAATGAATATAGAAAGAATAAAATAATGCACGACCGCCCAACACATGGTATAGTGCATGCGGGTTTCAGAGGTATGCGAAGGTTTGTAGCTCGTAAAAAAAGTCGGTGCAAACTGATAGGAAATCTCCTCGTAATCCCGCACGACACCATACCATCAAACGTTGGGCACAAGCTTAATAGAACATTTATCATCAAAAAATTATTTATTATGAAACACCCATGTAAGGTAGTTTGCACAACCGAGTTTACGAGTTCACCGTAGGTAAACACCAATGAACCGAGCGCAATTTGCGAGCTCGGCGAAGCCAATAAACCATGGGTGTTTGCCTACGGCGAGCCCTTCGGGGTTCATCCGCTCAGCTTGCGAGTTTTAAAGACAATAAATGTAACTATTTGTAAATTAACTTTCTAAATATTTTATACGGATGAAAGAAAATTATGGAAATTCAAAATTGATTAGGCGAATTTGCATTTGCTTATTATTATCAAGCAATACTTACATATTTGCGCAAACAACAGATTATTACAATTGGGACAATTGGGAAGATATCTGTTATTGTACTATGAACAATTCCTATCATCCAAGTTCTATTGTAAGCGCTGACAATAATTTACAACTTTTAATAAGTCTAAAAAACGGACTAACTCGGAAACAACTAGATTCACTTAAAATTCCTTATATCAGGAGTCAATTATTACTTTTAGAGTCCTATCGCCTAATAAACAAAACAAATGGTATTTACAAAACAGCTATTCCGATTTTAGATAACGAACAAACGGCTCGATTAAGAAAGCAATCGCTATTTATAGCCAACCAGATTTACCCTGAAATAGAGAAAGAATGTCGTGATTTGGTAACGCTTTTAGCAAATCAAAACAGATTAAATAATGCCTATTCTATACTATTCTCTTACGTTTTGGATGGCCTGATTTGGACGCAATTTGAAAAAGAAAGGATTGTAGAGAAATGGGATACATCAGGAATCTGGAGTGGTAACTATTGGTTCTTAACACCTAAGAGAGTTGTTGACTGTGGTGGAACAAATTATTTTACAAAAGAGAACTTTGTATTTAAATGGAACTGGTCATATTCAGAAAAGGTAACAGACGGATTGTGGGATAAGAACGTTGAAGCACTTTTTTCTTTGACGCAAGGAAATAGTATTCCCAACAAAGAATTATTTAATGAATTTGCTGATTATGGCTTTTTCGATAAAGAGTTACGTTTGACCATCCCAGTAATCAACGAAAAAGAAAGTAACGACCTATATTCGATATCTACAAAAATCATAGATAAGCTGACACTCTCATTTAAAGCAGAAGCTGATGTTGAACAAATTAAAATCTCATATGGATTTAACAACAGCAGCGAAACGGTAGTTGTTTTTTACCATGAGGTTATGTTTGACTTAATGGACTTACTGATAAAAAAACAAGTCATCCAATTACCAAGAGCTTTTAAGAATCCTGACAAAGCAACTCTCAAAGATGCCGCTGATTTATGTTTTATTGTAATTTCGAAATAGAAAAAGCCTGCACACAACAGGTGGTTTAGCCTACTGGGGCTGATGATGCAGATACGAAAGTTTTTAGTAATTTAGCATGGTTTTAACGTGGGATGACGCCGCTGACGGTTAACTCCCCAGCAGCCCAAACCACCGGAACGTTATGAGCAATTTAAAGTAAGACAAACAACGGTTAAAGACAGCCACTTTATGGCATAAGGAACGAAATGAACCGAAAACAGTCTGAAAAACAAATGGCGATTAACGGCTGAAAAAGTTGACCCGAAAACAGCATATCAAGGTAGGGCACAATTAATACAATTAATTAACATGAGAAATTTAGTTTTTTTAATCGTGATTGCCATTTTTATGGCAAGTTGTTCAAAAGAGAAATTTATAGAACAACAACCTACTAACAATCAAGGAGAAATCAAGCTAGTTACATTAAC
>Ga0302250_1000916_pt1 | contig 24473 bp, 20 predicted proteins | sample AAG_RA_Asp_MG_FD_193536 | JGI IMG/M metagenome (GOLD analysis project Ga0302250, IMG submission 193536) | Enriched activated sludge microbial communities from anaerobic digester in WTTP, New Holstein, Wisconsin, United States - AAG_RA_Asp | ecosystem: Engineered > Bioreactor > Anaerobic >... | reverse complement strand
TCGCTATAATGTTCGCCCGAAAGTTTATCGCCGAGTATGAGAATACCCAAAAGGTCATTTTTAAAAAAGCTTGGTATGCAAACAGCCGCCTTTAAAAGCTCCATCTGCTCATCTGCTTTGCATAATAAAACATCAAAGTTTTTGAATTTGCTGAATTTCCCGTTTGATAATAAATTATCAAGATGCAAAATATATTTGAGGTTGTTTTTTACGAGTACCCCTTGCTTATTTATAAGTTTTACCTTATCTTCAAGAAACATCCTTATAAGTCCGCTGTCTTTATTCAATCTTATATATCCGACGGGCATTTTCAAACCTTTTTCGCCCGAGCTTTCTATCAGAACATAATAATCTTTATCCCCTTTGTATAGAAGAACCCCTGCGTGAGTAATCCTTACCTCGTCCCTTATCATTTTAACTATCATTTTGATAAGGTGCTCCGGTTTTTTGAAGCGGATCATACTTCTCGCCGCAGTCGCCAGCGCTTCTTGGTAATCTATTCGTTTTGTTTTAGTTGGCATTATGTAACCTTATTCTCTTTGCAAACCACTAAAATTAACAAATTACAATGGACAATACACAAACAAATTATAAATCATAATATACAATTGACAAACGTGTTTGTGATTTGTGTATTGTAAATTGTTTGTATATTGTAATTTGTTCATTGTGAATTTCTTTATTTTATAATATACACGCTCTAAATTATCGACCAATTGCCCTATTAACTTCTTCCAACAATTTATCAAGCTCAAGTGGTTTTGTAACGTAGCTGACTGCTCCAAGACTTTTTGCTCTTTCAATAACAGCTTCATCAACTACAGCAGTCACCATTATAACAATAAGCTCGGGCTTTATTTTCTTTGCTTTTTCAAGAACTTCAAGGCCATCCATTCCGGGCATTCTTATATCAAATATTGCTACCTGGGGATTTTCTGTCTTAATTTTTTGCAACGCCTCTTCGCCCCGACAGGCACATGCAACGTCAAAGCCTCTGTCCCTGAAGAAATTGCGTGTAAAATCGCATATATCTATTTCGTCGTCAACTATTAATAACTTGGTCATTTGGTACTCCATTATCGTAATATACAATTTACAAATTACAATGGACAAACAAATTACATGCTACAATAGACAATTAACAAACGTGTTTGTGATTTGTATTTTGTGTATTGTTCATTGTTTGTATTTTGTAATTTGTTTTTTGTAATTTTATTGCTTTCCTACTAATTCCCTAATCTTCGCTTCCAACTCTTTCAAAGATTCAACCGGTTTCTCAATAAAACCATCAGCACCTAAATCTTCCAGTTTTTTCTTAGTCTTTCCCTCATCGCGAAAAGCAGTAACAATTAAAACTTTTATCTCAGGATTTATTTTTTTAAGCTGCATAAGCACTTGGTCGCCGTCTATGCCGGGCATTTTAAAGTCAACAAGTGCTATGTTTGGCTTCTCTTGTTTTGCTATCTCAAGCCCCTGGACTCCTCGCGATGCAAGAAAAACCTGATAGCCTCTTGGTTCAAAGTATTCCCTGAATAATTCGGTAAAGGCAGTTTCGTCGTCGATTGTTAGGATTTTTATCATTCTTGGGACTCCATTAGCGTAATATACAATTAACAAATTACAATACACAAACAAATTACAAATCACAATATACAAGTAAATCTATGATAAACGTTTTAGTTTAAAAAAGCTATCCTATTTTAGTAATAATAGAACTTAAAATGTTTCTCAATTCTTCTGATTCTTTAATTAACATATCGATTGTCTGTTTATAGCCGCTATTGGGTTCTCTTAATAAATTTAGCCAATATGTTGTTTCTTTAGCTTCTTTTCTTGCTATACGCATTCGATGAGCGCAATCTTTCTTGCTTATTGTTTCGCAGGCTTCTCTGTAATTCGCACCGACGGAACCTGCAGACCTTACTAATTGATCAATTAATTTTATGTTTATAATATTCTTGGGTAATTTATAACATAAGCGAATAATTTCTTTTGAAAATTGTAAAGTCCTATCTTCAAGATTGTATATTTTGTTACTTGAAAATTTCAAAGTGTTTGTTATTTGTTTATTGTCCATTGTATATTGTTTGTTCATTGTACATTGTTTATTGTAATTTTCTTCTCTCATCATTTTTTATCCCCAGTACTGACTTCCAATATTGCCGGAAACTCTAAGATAAAAGTCGTCCCTTCTCCAACTTTGCTTCGAAATGAAATCTTGCCGCTGTTTCTTTCGACAACCTGTTTTACTATAAACAAACCTAAGCCTGTTCCTTTGCCCGGTGCTTTTGTAGTAAAAAATGGGTTAAATATCTTATCCATTTTGTCCTCTGGAATTCCACAGCCTGTATCTTCTATTTCTATCGTGATAAAACCGTTGTTTGCATTTTTTGCCCTGAAAATTATTCTGCCCTTTTCTCCTATTGCCTGGGCGGCGTTTCTGACTAAGTTAAAAATTATTTCATCAAATTGTTTTTTATCGGCTAAAATGTCAGGAATATTTGGTTCTATTTCTTTTTCAAAATCTATTTTTTCCATAGTTAAATCGTGTTGTAAAAGAGCAAAAACTTCTCCTAATTCTTCCATAATTTTAACGCGTTCGGGCTTAAACTCTTTTGATGGCTTGGCGAAAGTTGAAAGCCTTTTTGTAACTGCGGTAGCTCTATCAACCTCTTTTATAGTTTTTTGCATTATTTCAAGTGTCTTCTCAAAAAGCTCCTGCGGGTTTTTATCTTTATACAGACCGTCTCTGTAGTTAAGTAAAAACGCTTCGCACTGGCCCCTTGCAATACCGAGAGGATTGCATATTTCGTGATTTATCCCTGCGGAAAGCGTGCCGATAACAGCCATTTTTTCCTTCTGGGCTGCTTCAGCTTGTGTTTTGGAAAGTTCATCAAGAAGTTCAGCATTAGACAGTGATATTGCCTCTGCTTGAGCAAGTGAAAGCAAAATGTCTATATCTTCCTGCGTATATTCTTCACCTGACTTTTTAGGGCCTAATATCAAAAGACCTTTTGATTGGTTTTGAAGTATCATAGGAATAATCAGCTGAACATTCAGGGATTTAAAGAGACTATTAATTTCCGGATCATTAAGAAAAGTTTTATCTTTTTGCAAATATTCTTGCGTCCCCAAAATAAACGCAGTTATTGGATTTTGATTATCAAGAATAAGTTTTGGATTGGGAATATTTCCTTTATACGAAAGCGGAACAAAAGAACTGTTGTCTTTGTTGAAAGCATAAAATATAGCTGATTCTACTCTTATTATATCTATGACTTTTTCTACTGTAAGTCTTGCTATTTGTTTTACATCTAAGACCGTTAGGACTTCTCTTGAAAAAGCTTTCAATAATTCTCGATAATCATATTTTTTCTGGAATAAATATTTATCTGTCGTATTTATAAGAAAATTTTCCAAGGGTTTTAAAACTAAAACAACTATTGCAACGCTTGGTATCAAAGAAACCCATCTGCTAACTCCTAAAATTTGTTCGAAAAAAGCCTGGCCGATAAAAGCGATGCCAGCAACAATCGCATACACCGCCGCAAACAACCCCGCAAACACAAGAGTTCTCTTGATAATAACTTCTATGTCCATCAGTTGATGGCGAACTATGGCGTATGCTACTATAGAAAGCGAGATTAATATAAAAATAAAACCAAAAGGATAGTACCCTATGCCGTAATTAATGAGAAAATCTAGAGAAGAAGGAATGAAAAATAAAAGTGACAATAGGATATATTTAATTTGATTATATGTTTTTATATCGAGCGCGTTTTTTTTGCCTTTTATTAATAAAATTGCTCCATGAAAAGCAAGAAAAGCCAAAAGCAACAAATAAATAGGATGTAATATGCCTGCTTTCGGATAATTTCCCCAAAAATATTTATAGCCTCCTCTTATGAATAAATCAGTCGTCCAAGTAAAAATAGTTAAAGTTGTTCCTATCAAATAGAATAATAAAATAATTTTGTTCTTGATTTTTAAAAATGATAGCAAGAAATCATAATACACTATCGGAAGGAAAATAATACCTGTATATCCTATTTTAAATAAAAACTGAATTAATTTTTCATGCGGAAAACTAAATAATATAAACCAAGAAAATTGCCAGATAAAAGTTGTAATGCATAGAAGAAAAAACTTGAAATTTGTTTCAGATTTTTTATTTTTGGACAATATAAAAAATCCTAAAAAAAAGAATAACAAAGAACTTAATAACGGCGGTGCTAAATACTTCATTTTTTCAATATGTTAAGTTTATCATATATTTGAAATGCCTTCTTTTTCCAACTGTCCTCTAGATAGTCCATGCCTCCTTTAAGTAATTCGGAGGGAAGAGGAATGATTACGTCCCGAAAATTCGTAAAACCTATTCTCTGTGTTCCCTCTCCAATTATTTTATTTGTAGTTTTGTTTAAATAAGTAAAATTCAAATCGACGGTTGTGAAGGTTACATCTTTTGGCTGTACAGTTATTTCTATATCGTCGTATAATTGTGCTATTCCTTTGAACTTCATTGTTGCTTCTATAGTAATTAATTTAATACGTTTTTTCATAAATGCATTATAATTATTTATTACTATTTTAAAAAATTCTTCGCGTGCCATACCTTGCCAAATAAAATAAGATGCAAAGTATGCACTTTTAAATATATTTAAATCACCTAAATATACTGTTTTTAAAAATTTAAAGTCTTTTTTAGCCACATTGCCTCCTTTTTTATAAAGTTTTATGATTGCATATGTAATTAATTATATCCCCTATTTTCTTCAAGTCTTTTAGTGCTTCATTTGGAATTCTAATTTTGTATTGTAATTCCAGTTCATATAATAACTCAACCGATTGAAAAGAATCCATACCTAAATCTTCAATCAAAGAGGTTTTCAATTGTATAGTGTTTTTTTTAACATTAAATCTTTCTGCTAAAAAGTTACGTATCGATTCTTCAACTTTTTTTTGATACAATTCACTCATATGCTCTCCTATCTTTTGTTTTTATATTTATACTATTTATTCTCCACTGGTTATATTATTTAACAAATTTCTTTAAAACAACACAGGCATTGTTGCTACCAAATCCAAAAGAATTTATTAGACCTACATCCAGTTTTCTTTTCTTAGGGACATTTGGTGTATAGTCAAGATCGCATTGTAAATCTTTAGTTTCGTAATTAATCGTAGGTGTCACTATACCATTTTTAATTGATAGGGCAGTTGTTAGAACACTAACAGCACCAGAAGCTCCTATTAAATGCCCAAGCATTGATTTATTAGAAGTTACTGAAATTTTATATGCATTATTTTTGAAAAGTGATTTTATAGCATTAGTTTCACTAACATCATTAGCAATAGTAGAAGTTCCATGCGCATGAATATAGACAATGTTATCTATATTGATCCTTGCATCTTCAATGGCATTGAACATTGCTGCTTTTGCATCTTCTCCATTCATCAACGGAATAACCATATGATACGCACCACTAGAGGAACCGTATCCTACAATTTCCGCATATATTTCTGCTTTTCTTTTCAACGCATATTGTAATTCCTCTATAATTAACGCAGCCCCTCCTTCTCCCATGATAAAACCGTCTCTATTTTTGTCAAAAGGTCTGCTAGCTTTTTGCGGATTGCTATTATTACGAGACAGAACGCGCATATTGTCGAAAGAAGCAAAATTAACAGGCAAAATAGAGGCTTCAGCTCCTCCTACTATTGCATAATTGATCTTTCCCGAACGTACGTCTTGGAATCCTAGGCCAATTGAATGGCAACTGGAGGAACAAGCGGTACAAATTGTAATATTAGGACCTTTTATTTTCCAAGTAATTGCTATGTTCCCTGAAAGTGCATTAGGAGTAATTTTTGCTACTGCACTTGGATGAACTTTATTTGGACCTTCTTCATACAATATGGCAACTTGCTTTTCATAAAATAGCATTCCACCTATACCGCTTCCCATGTAGACACCCATTCTATTTGTATCTACTGCTTCTATGTTTAGACCTGAATCTTTTATTGCAAGCTGTGATGCAACTAACCCAAATTGTGTAAATCGATCGGTGTTATTTTTAAATTGATTAAAATAAGTTTTAAAATCAAAATTTTTTATTTCACCTGCAATTTTTGTTTTATATTCTTTTGGATCAAAAGCAGTTATGTTTGAAATTCCTGATCTTCCAGCAAGCAAAGAATCCCAAAACATTTCTTTTCCTATTCCTATAGATGTAACTGGACCTAAACCGGTTATTACAACTCTTTTCATTTTTACCCTATAATTTTGCTTTGTCTGCTAATATTCAAAATTGGTCGATTTCTTCAAAAAATTTTTTGTTTTTTTATTTATATAGTAATTAAAAAAATAACCAAGTATTTTTATATTACTTGGTTACCTTGTGTTAGAATTTTTATTTTCTTGTTCTGTTATCCAACCATCTATTGTGGACTTTTTGAATCTCCAGGTAGCGCCTACCTTAAAACCCGGGAGCTTGTTTTCAGAGAGATGTTTATAAATCGTTACGGGTTTCATCTTCAGGTATTTTGCCAGCTCTTTGATTGTCATCACCTGTTCTTCCATAAATCTTCCTCCAATTTTACCTTGTTTTCTCTAATTTTTCCTTTTTTTCTACTATATTTTGTGTTTTTATAGGTTTACTCAATATATTTTGTATATTTTCATACATTTTCTATATAGTTCTATATTTTCATACAGAATGATACCAATTATACTGATATTTTAGATTTTGTCAAGGGTGGTGGCACTTTTTCAGAACTCAAGAAACAATAACTATATACAATAAATTACAATTTACAATGGACAATACACAAACAAATTCCAAATCACAATATACAATTAACAAACGAGTTTGTAATTTGTTTATTGTATATTGTTTGTATTTTGTTGCTTGTTAATTGTAATTTTCTTTTAAACCTCCAACACCAATTGACAATTTTGCCAATTTCGTGGTATATTTCCGAGTATGGCAAGCATACTAAACGAAACAAAGAAATTTTGCTTAGGACTGCTAAATATCATCTATCCTCTTGAATGCGAACTATGCAGTAAAGCGCTTGATCCGTACCAAAATTTCCATATTTGTCCAGATTGTCGTCATAATCTTATGGAACAATATTTTCATAAAAGGCATGAAAAGAAAAATATTTACAGCATGTTTAAATATGATGGCAAAATAAAAGAGCTCCTGCATGACTTTAAGTATAAAAACAAGCCTTATCTTGCCTATGATTTTGCATATATGCTCACCTGGTTTATCAAAAAAATAACTAAAATTGACAAAATAGAGCTTGTAACCTGTGTTCCTCTTCATTCTGTAAAACTAAAAGAGCGTTTTTATAATCAATCGGCGCTTGTAGCCAAATTTGTGGCAAAAAATTTGGAAATAAAATTTTCCTCTGATGTCCTTATAAAAACAAAGGCCACGCAATCACAGGTGAAGTTGCCTCGCATAAAGAGATTTACCAATATTCAGGGGACTTTTAAAGCTGACAGTTCAAAAGTTGATGAAAAAACTATATTATTAATTGATGATATAATAACGACCAGCTCTACGATTAATGAATGTATAAAAAAACTTAAAGAAGCTGATGCATCAGAAGTAATTGCTGTATCTATCGCGGGGACGTGATAAAATGTCCAAAGAACGCTTAGTTAGTTTATAGATTATAGTTTATGGTTTAGAGTTCGAATGTACTCTTGTAATGTCAAGTTGACAGTTTAGCAAAACGAAGTCGGAAAACAGAAAACAGATGACGGAGGACAGATGGCGGAAGACGGAAAAAACTTCGGACTTCTGTCTTCCGTCCTCCGTCGTCTGAACCAAGGCGTAACTTAACTTAAAACATGAAAATAATACGAAACTACATATTAGCCGAGTTAGTGCAGCCATTTATTATGGCGCTTGGAGTATTTACATTTGTTCTTATTGTGGGAAATATTTTAAAATTAGCAGATCTTGTTATAAACAAAGGGGTTGATCTTGGAAACATAGGAAAAGCATTTATTCTCCTTCTACCTTTTATACTAAGCTATACGATACCAATGGCTATTTTGACTGCCGTACTTCTTGCCTTCGGCCGTCTTGCCGCTGATAACGAAACAACTGCAATGCGCGCAAGCGGAATAAGCATGCTAAACATTGCGATTCCTGTATTTATAGTCAGTCTTATTTTGAGCCTTTTGCTTCTCATCCTTAATGAAAGAATAGTTCCGGAATCTCATTATAAATCAAGGATAGTGCTTAAAAAAATAGGCATGCAAAACCCTATGGCGCTATTAGAGCCCGGAACTTTTATAAAGGGATTTGAGGATTATATTATTTTTGTTTACAGCATAGAAAAAGATGAAAAATTAAAAAATATACGGATATACCAGCCGGTTGGTAATAATAATACAAGAGTTATAGTAGCCGAAGAAGGAATAATCGAATCTGTACCGAACAAACAGGCGTTGAAGCTTGAATTAAGAAAAGGAAGCGTTGAGGAGCCATCACAGGATGACCCGGAAAAATTTTATAAACTTAACTTTAATAAATATTACATGACGCTTAACATGTCTGAAGCCGACAGCCACGGCAAAATAGAAAAAAAACAGCAAGAATTGAAAAGCTCCGAGCTTAAAAGAGAAATAAAAACTTTTGGAAAAAAAGGGATAGACACGCTGCCGCTTAAAATTCAGCTGCATAAAAGAATAGCTATGTCTTTTAGCCCTCTTGTTTTTGCAATTATAGGAATACCGCTTGCAATCAAAACAAGGCGTGGTGAAAAATCAATCTCCCTTGGTTTAAGCCTGCTTGTTTTTGTAGTATACTGGATAATGATGATAGGCGTTAAAGCACTTGCCATAAATAAAGTTTTTCCTGCGGCAATAAGCATGTGGCTTCCCAATATCATACTTTTAATATTGGGAATTTGGATTTTTACTTTTATGCACAAGAAGGGGCATATTTAGTTTATAGATTATAGTTGATAGTGAAGGACGGAAGGCCAAATAGAGAAAACTTGAATATCGAAGCACGAAATTCTAAACAATTCTACTTCGCTAAAGCTTCGTAGCAATTGTCTCTACGAAGCCTACGGCGTAGTAGGACAATATTGAATGTCCGAAATTCAAATGTCCTAAACACGTGTTTCGAACATTAAAACATTTGAATTTTGAGATTATTTCGAATTTCGACATTCGAATTTCGGATTTGAGTTATTTGTTCTGTTTATTTTATAAGCTAAGCCATAACTTAAAAACATGAAAATACTAGACCGATATATAGCAAAACCGTTTATAATTTCTTACTTTTACTCTATTATTCTTTTTCTTCTTATATATGTGGTAATAGATATATTCGGCCACTTAGATGAAATAATGAGCCAAAGTGTATCATTCGGAATACTTATGGCTTATTATCTTAATTTTGCTCCAATAATCATCATACAGGTTTCCCCTATCGCAATGCTGATTTCTACTTTATACAATTTGAGTCATTTAAATAAGAACAATGAAATAACAGGAATGCGCGCAAGCGGCATAAGCATCTGGAAAATAATCTCACCTATGATTATATTCGGCGCAATTATAACTATTCTTATTTTGTTTGTAGATAATTTGGTTGTTGCGCGCGCTTACAATATAAGCTCGTCAATAAAACAAAAATATATAGAAAGTTCCTCTTCCGGTGATTCAAAAAATAAAAAGGTTTACCAGAATGTAACGCTTTATGCCTCAAAAAACAGGCTTATTTACGCAAGAAGCTTTGACCAGGGAACATCCACCCTGAAATACATAATTATCCATCAGCATGATGCAAATCAAAATTTGAGTCTTAAGATTTCCGCGGAGAAAGCTGAATACAAAGACAATCAATGGACTTTTTACAATGTCTCAGTCGTTAATGTAGATAATACCGGCAAAATACTTGACAAGCCCGAATTTTATTCCAAGAAAGTTATTGATTTGAATGAAAAACCAAGAGATTTTCTGACACAAAACTCATCTATTGAATATATGGGCATAAAAAATATGCTCAAATATATAAAGATCTTTTCCGGAGGCTCTAAGCGAGTACTGACAAGGCTTAAGGCTATTGTGTACAACAAAATACTTTTCCCTTTTACAAATATAATTGTAATTTTTATAGGCGCTGCGTTTGCATTAAAGGTAAGTAGAGGCGGAATAATGCTCGGAATGGGAATGGGGCTTATAATTGCACTTTTATACTATTTCTTCTATGCGCTTTTTAGCGGAATAGCAAAATCAGGAATCTTACCGCCGCTTTTATCTTCGGTTTTTCCGCATATATTCTTTGTCTGGATTGCTTACTACAATATTAAGAAGTTGAATTGAGGTTCTGTCTTTTTAAATCTTTGAATCTAACCTGGTTAAAAGCGACAGGTTAAAATGTAGTTTATCTAGTTTTGCGTCGAAAATACCAATCGGATGAATGTCATTCACACGATTCTAACCAGGTTAGAAAACTAAATGTCATTCACACGATTCTAACCAGGTTAGAAAACTAAAAAAACTAAGTTACCTGGATTGCATATCGTAATATTAAGAAGATGAATTGATAGGGGTCCGAGCTTAGGGTAATAAAGCAACGGAACAAAAACGTCACCCTTCGGCTTCGCTCAGGGTTGATACTTCGATAAAATCGAAGTATCAAGTCCCAGCCTGCCAGCTTGTGAGGTATTTTTTCTGAAACTCTGTAAGTCTATCTATCTGGATATTCATGGATTGCAATTTTAGTTCTGCTATATTAGAGTCTATAGCATCCGGAATTTTGTAAACTTCGTTTTTCATTTTGCGGTTATTTTTTCTTATGTATTCGCAGGCAAGCGCCTGATTAGCAAAGCTCATGTCCATTACGGAAGCGGGATGCCCTTCTGCACTTGCAAGATTGACCAGACGGCCCTCGCTTAAAAGATTTATTTTTCTTCCGTCTTTTAAAATATATTGCTCTATATTTGTTCTTAAGTGTTTTTTCTTTAAGGAAATTCTTTCTAAATCTTTTTTGTTTATTTCAGCGTCAAAGTGGCCTGAATTGCAAACAATTGCGCCGTCCTGCATTAATTTAAAATGTTTATCTTCTATAACACTTATATCTCCTGTTACGGTAACAAATATTTTGCCTTTTTTTGCAGCTTCCATAAGCGGCATTACTTGGAAACCATCCATTGTTGCCTCAAGCGCCCTTAAAGGGTTTGCCTCGCATACTATAACTTTGGCACCCATTCCCTTTGCCCGCATCGAAACACCCTTACCGCACCAACCATAGCCGCACACAACAAAATTCACGCCCGCAATTAAAATGTTTGTCGCGCGCAATATTCCATCTATTGTTGATTGGCCCGTTCCGTAGCGGTTATCAAAAAGATGCTTTGTGTATGAATCGTTCACGGCTATTATCGGATATAAAAGTTTTTTATTCGCTGCCAGACTTTTTAGCCTTATAACGCCTGTTGTTGTTTCCTCTGTTCCGCCAAGTATTTTTTTTACGAGATTTTTTCTTTCTTTGTGAATCGTCGCTACAAGATCTGCACCGTCGTCTATTGTGATATCAGGTTTTATGTCTAATACGCTATTTATGTGGTTGTAATAACTTTTTTTATCTTCCCCGTGTATAGCAAAAACTGATATTGAATGATCATACACAAGACTTGCCGCTACGTCATCCTTTGTGCTTAACGGATTTGATGCGCATAGAAACACTTCCGCACCTGCATCTTTTAGCGTCACAGCAAGGTTTGCTGTTTCGGCGGTTACATGAAGACATGCCGCTATTTTTAAATTCTTTAATGGCTTTTCTTTTTCAAAGCGTTTTTTAATAAGGCTTAAAACCGGCATAAAACTGCCTGCCCAATCGATAATGCCTGCCCCCTTCGAAGCAAGATTGATGTCTTTTATATCATATTTCATTTTATTTCCTTTTTTAGTGCCTCAACTTTGTCCAAAAGCTCCCAGGTAAATTCTTTTTCGGTCCTGCCAAAATGTCCATAAGAAGCTGTTTTTTTATAAATGGGCCTCTTAAGATTCAGTCCTTTTATCATTCCGTGCGGAGTAAAATCAAAAACTTTAAGAACCGCTTTTATTATTTCTGTTTTAGGCACTTTGTTTGTACCAAAAGTTTTAATCGTAATACTTACCGGCTGCGCTACGCCTATTGCATAGGCCACCTGAATAAGACATTTCTCTGCCAAATCTGCAGCTACAATATTTTTGGCGGCATATCTTGCGTAATACGCGCCACTTCTGTCTACCTTGGAAGGATCTTTACCTGAAAAACATCCGCCGCCGTGGCCTACAAGCCCGCCATAGGTATCTACTATAATTTTTCTACCTGTAACGCCTGTATCTGCCACAGGTCCGCCGACTTCAAATCTGCCTGTCGGGTTAATAAAAATTTTTGTTTTTTTATCTAAGAATTCTTTTGGGATAATTTTATCGATAACAAGATTTTCTAAATCTTCTCTGATTTTTCCGATTTTTATATTTTTGTCGTGATGAGCACTCAATACAACCGCATCAGCACGTATGGGGATATCATTTTCGTATTCAATGGTAACCTGTGATTTTCCATCGGGCCGTAAATATTTTAGCAGTTCTTTTTTTCTGACTTCTGCCAACCTACGAACAAGTTTATGCGCAAGCATTATTGGAAGCGGCATAAGCTCTTTTGTCTCGTTTGTAGCATAGCCAAACATCATGCCCTGATCCCCTGCGCCACCCTTATCAACACCAAGAGCAATATCCGGAGATTGTTCCTGTATAGAAGACGCTACACCGCAACTCATATAATCAAAACCATATAACGGGTCTGTGTAACCCGCCTCTTTTATTGTGTTTCGTATTATGTCTGGTATATCAACATAACATCTTGTTGTAATTTCACCCGCTACAACGCATAGGCCTCTTGTTATTAAAGTTTCACATGCAACACGACCGTTTGTATCTTGTGCATAAATGGAATCTAAAATTGCGTCCGAAATCTGGTCAGCCAGTTTATCCGGATGGCCTTCTGTAACGCTTTCTGAAGTAAAAAAATGTCTTCCTTTCATTTTCACTCTCCGTATTTTTTTTGAACATGCTTTAGGGATTCTATATCGCCGATATCGTACCAGTCGCCTTTAAACGAATACGCATAGGCAATATGTTTTGATGAAACCCATGCTATATAATAACCTGGCGCATCTTTTTTGGAAACATTTTCTTTTACATATTGCGGGATAAATTTTACTGTATCCTTTGGAAAAAAATAAATACAGGTTGAGGCCAAGGTTGACGGCGGCTCTTGTGGCTTTTCAAGAAAATTTATTATTTTAGAGTCACCCGATATGTCAACTATGCCGTAAAGCTTCGCCTTGTTTTTATCTTTAACATCGTGCACTGCTATGCACACAGCTTGTTTTGATTTTGCAAACTCTACAAAATCCCTTAATTCAAAATCAAAAAGATTGTCTCCGCCCAAAACAATTAAATCATCATTTATGTTCTTTTCTTTTATAACAAGTTCTATATCGGCGATTGCTCCGAGCCGGTTGTCATTGTTGGTTGTTTTGTCGTTTATTATTTTTATTGGGCATTTAAAAGAATATTTTTTTGCCCAATCACAAAAATTCTCATAAAATTTCTGGTTTGTAACCACAAAAACTTCAGATAAATTATCTACAAGATTTAGTTTATCTAAAATATGTTCAATTATGCGTTTCTTGCCAACCATTAAAAGAGGTTTAGGTATATTAAGCGTCAGAGGGTATAACCGTGTGGCGTAGCCTGCAGCTAGAATCAATGCTTTCATATTATAAATTTCAGGTTAAAAACTAATTTCCAAATCGACGTTTGGCATAAGCCGCTTTATTTCTTTTCTTAAAAAAGCCTTAATACTGTCTGTGGTTGTAAGAGTCAGAATATGTTTTGTTATCTCTTCGGCATCTTTTTGTTTTATAGCTCTTACAATTTGCTTAATTTCGGGAAGCATTATAGGAGAAACGCTTATTTCATCAAGACCTAAGCCGACAAGCAATATTGTCAGATATATTTCACCTGCCATTTCTCCGCACATACCAACCCAAATATTATTTTTATGCGCATTATCTATTATCATTTTTACCAGTTTAACAACTGCAGGATGCGCCGGATCATACAAATAAGATATCTTTTCATTAACCCTGTCCACAGCCAAGGTATATTGTATAAGGTCGTTGGTACCGATACTGAAAAATTTTACTTTTTTTGCCAAGGTATCGCTGTTTATTGCGGCGGAGGGCACTTCAATCATTATGCCTGATTCCAGGTTTTCATCAAATTTAATTTTTTCTTTCCGAAGTTGTTCTTTTGCTTCAGCCAAAATTTCATAGGTAGCTGTTACTTCTTCAACGCTTGAAATCATAGGATACATAATTTTTAAGTTTCCATAAACAGAGGCTCTTAGTATCGCTCTTAATTGGACTAAAAATATTTCAGGCCTTGCCAGGCAAAACCGTATTGCACGCCAGCCAAGATATGGATTCATTTCATACGGTATTTCCAATTGTGACAAGAATTTATCCCCTCCCAGATCGAGAGTTCTGATGATAACCGGATAAGGGTTCATATGCTGCGCAACGGATTTATACGCCTCAAATTGTTCTTCTTCGCTCGGCAGGTCTTTTCTATTCATATAAAAATACTCTGTTCTGTAAAGACCGATTCCTTTTGCACCGTGCTGCAAAACCGAAGGAATTTCTTCAGGAAGTTCTATGTTTGCGACTAATTCTATTTTTCGCCCGTCAAGAGTAACGCAATCTAAATCGCGCAATTTAGAAAGGTTTATCTCAAAGGTCTCAAACTTTTCTTGGGCTTTTTTGTATTCGGCTAAAACCCCTTTTGTGGGGTTTATTATGATCAACCCTTTTATTCCATCGATAATGATAGTATCGCCGTTTGCAATTTTTTCGGTTACCTGTTCCAGGCCGACAACCGCCGGAATTTCCAAAGACTTGGCCATAATAGCAGTATGCGATGTTTTGCCGCCTATATCTGTTGCAAATCCCAAAATAGTACCTTTTTTTAGGGTGGCTGTATCGGAGGGGGATAAATCATAAGCAACAAGCACTACGGGTTCTTTAAAATCAGAAAAAGAAAAAACTTTTTTGCCTATAAGATTCTGAAGTATTCTTTTCCCGACATCATTAATATCGCTTAGCCTTTCTTTTAAATATTCGTCGTCAATTTGAGCAAATGTTTTTACATATTTAGCAAGTACTTGTTTAAAAACATATTCGACATTTATTTTTTCTTTTCTGACTCGTTCTATCACCTGATCTATCAACATAACATCTTCTAGAACCAAGAGGTGCGCGCTAAAAATTTCAGCTTCTCTTAAACCTATCTGTTTTGAGATTTTTTTCTTTATATCAAGAAGCTCTCTTTTTGTATCGTTTAAGGCTTTTTTAAAACGTTCTATTTCAATTATTATTTCATCGTCGGAAATTTTTCGGGTGGGAATTATTGCATCCTCTGTATCAAGCAAATAAGCCTTGCCTACAGCGACACCTGGCGAAGCAGGAATACCTTTCAGCTGAATCATTTTTTGTTTTAGATTTTCCATTGTAATATATTTTACTGGATATTAAGAATTTAAAACGGTTTGTCTAAATCGCCGGATAATATTTTTTCAAGCTCATTCATGGCCTCGTTGGCGTCCCTGCCTGATACTTTCAAAATTACAACACTACCTTGCTCAGCCGCCAGCATAAGTATTCCCATGATAGATTTGCCATTTACTAACTGCTTGCCTTTTTTGACGCTAATATCTGATTCAAATTTATTTGCTATTTGAACAAATAAAGCTGCCGGACGAGCATGTAAACCTTGTTTACTTTTTATTATTATTTTTTTTTCAATATTCATTTAAGTTTTATTTAAAATTTAATCTCTTGTTTTGTCTTCTCTTGCAATTATTTCGTAAACTTCTTTATCTGTTTTTGCTTGAATTAACGCATCTCGAAAATATTTATCTTTTAAAAGCCTCGATATTCTTGCCAATGCCTTAAGGTGCGGCCCTGTTGTGTCTGAAGAAGCCAGCAGCAAAAAGAAAATATGAGCAGGTTTTCCATCAAGAGATTCAAAATTGATACCTTTTTTGGAAATTGCGAACGCACCTACTAAATCTTTTATTAATGGAGATTTTGAATGGGGTATGGCTACTCCCTGGCCTATTCCGGTTGAGCCTAATCCCTCTCTTTCGAGGACAGATCTAACAACATCCTTTTTCTTAGCACTTTTTATATCGTCTGATTTTACCAAAAGGTCAACTAATTCCTCTATTGCGTCTTTTTTATTCGTAGACTCTAGATTTGCCGTAACAGCTGCTGGTTTTAAAAAATCTAATATTTTCATTTGCCTCTCCTTTGATTGTTATTTTAAATTAAGCTGGTGCGGACGGAGAGAGTTGAACTCTCACCCCCGAAAGGATACGGTCCTAAGCCGTACGCGTCTGCCAGTTCCGCCACGTCCGCCTACGAGAAACCAATTTATACTACTATACATTATTTTTTTCAAATGGTAAACAGCGGACTTTTTTCTAAAAGAACTTATTTAACGGTTTACTCAAAAATTTTTTGAGCGTTTTTTCAAAAGCATTTAATTTATATGGAGCGGGAGACGGGGTTCGAACCCGCGACATCCACGTTGGCAACGTGGTGCTCTACCAACTGAGCTACTCCCGCCTGTTTTTTCATCAGGATATAAAAAACGTTAAAACTATAAACTAAATTAGCCCCTCCACTACTCCTGTTCGTCGTATTGTCGGGACAAACTTTCACTTCGTGAAAGTTTGGTACCCCCACCAGGTCTCGAACCTGGGACACTCGGATTAAGAGTCCGATGCTCTACCAACTGAGCTATGGGGGCACTTAATAGTCAATGAGCTTCTCCCCCGACTTAAAAACTAGAATATCCTGCAATTTACCCTGAGCCCTGAATCACTCGCCTCGTTCAGTTTCAGGATAAATTCTACGAGGGACTAAAAATTTTAGCACAAATAACTACAAAACGTCAAACCAAATGTATATCTGAAGTCAGAGGACAGAAAACCGAAGACAGATGACAGAACACCGATATCTGTCACCAACTTTTTTGTCTCCCGTTTTTTGCTTTCCGTCTTCTGTTTTTCAAATTGTAATCTAACTCAAATCAAGCGAAAGGCGAACCGGTCCTCCTGCACCCTTTCTAATATAAACCAGGTAGGGCTTCGGAGAGACCATTTTGCTATTATATTTTATTTCAACGAATGCCAATCCAATCTCTACGAAGCCGTGCACGAAAGTAGCACGGCGAAGTAGGATGGCGCGCCCGGGGTGAATTGAACACCCAACCTTCAGATTCGAAGTCTGCCGCTCTATCCAATTGAGCTACGGGCGCATCTTTGGGATGCTATCTGTACCGTTTGGGATTTTAAACCTTCAAGGTGTCCCTTTTTCCAATATTAAAAGTGTCCCCTTCTATAAAATTTTTGTAGCAATTTGCCCTCTCTAACCGTCTTCTTATAAAGGGACAAAAAAAGGCAAAAACCACAAAGGAGGTAATATATGTCAAGAATATCAAGAACATTTATAGATCATGCGTGTTATCATATTATCACAAGAGGTAACCAAAAACAACCCATTTTCAAAGAAGAATATGATTATTTTAAGTATTTATCCATTATTTTGAAAGCAAAGAAAAAATATGCTATATTTTTATACGCTTACTGCCTTATGCCTAACCATATACACCTTTTAATAGAACCAATATGCTCCAGAAAAATCTCAAAGTTTATGCATTGGGTAAATAGGGGCTATACCGCATATTTCAACGCTAAATATAACTGTGTAGGCCACTTATGGCAGGGAAGGTTTATAAGCAAACCTATCGTAAAGGGTTCTTATCTAATACATTGTGCAACTTATATTGAATCAAACCCTTTAAGAGCAAACTTGGTAAACGATGTCGCAAGTTATCAATGGAGTAGCTACAAAGAAAGGTGCCTCATGAGTAATATAAGCATAACGGATTTGATAAAAGTGGAAGATTTTTCTAGCATGGCAGGGGACAGCTTTAATCTCAAAATTGGGGACACGTTGAAGGTTTGATTTTGCAAACGGTACAATGGGTTGTTGACTTTTTCACTTTATTGAATATAATAGTGAAAACATACACGATGTTCAAAATTTCATTAATGAAAGACTTTTTATGTTTATACCTAAAGAAGAAAAAAAACACAGAATTATAAAGAACATATCGCGCTTTCTCCTCCTTGTAGTGCTTTTGTCTTTTGTGTGCTTTCTGGTTTGGCTTTATAACCAACACACTGTTTCTATTTTGATGTATCATAGATTTGGCTATAAGGAAAGTGCCCTATATGTAACCCCGGAAAACTTCGAAAAACAATTGAAATTTCTGGTAGATAACGATTATAACGTAATACCTTTAAAAGAATTGGTAGATGGAATAAAAAACGGCACAAAATTTGGACGCAATACCGTTGTAATAACTATTGATGATGGGTATAAAGATGTCTACACATACGCTTACCCACTGCTAAAAAAATATGGAATACCCGCCACAGTATTTGTAATAAGCGGATTCATAAGTACTGAAAAAGATTTTATGAGTTGGCGAGACGTGGTAGAAATGGCTGAAAATAATATTGACATTGGCGGACACACCGATACAAACAAATATATTCCCGATGTTACAACTGATGAGATGCTCTTGCAGGAAACTGCCGGATGCAAACAAAAAATAGAAGAACAGCTTGGCAAGACTATTTTGTTTTTTTGCTATCCTTCGGGTGGTTTTACAGAAAAAGCAAAAATTTTTATTAAAAAAGCAGGTTACGTTGGCGCATGCACAACAAACCGCGGCCTTGTAAAACTTAATAAAGATGTTTATGAGTTAAAAAGAGTTAAGGTGAAGGATGGCGACGGGATTAATCTTTTAAGTTTTAATTTAAAATTAACAGGATATTATAACGTTTTCAAAAAATACAAAAGAGGTTGGTGAAGCTTCACAAGACTGTGGAGTGGAACCCCGTACCGTACGCCGCAGGCGTTCTGGTACGCGAGTAAATTAAGCCCCCTGCTTTATTTCCTCTTTAGTTTCTTCTCGGAGTTTTTTAGCAACGCTAACCAGATTTTTCAAGGATAACATTGTTTCATCCCACCTTCTGGTTTTTAAGCCGCAATCCGGATTAATCCAGAAATTTTCTTTTGGAAGGACAGAAATCGCTTTTTCTGCTATTACTTGCATTTCGGATTGCGAAGGAACTGATGGAGAATGTATATCCCATACCCCTAAACCTACTTGTCTCTGGAAGTTGATTTTCTTAAAATGCTCCAATATATCTGCTTTGCTTCTTGATGTTTCTATTGAAATAACATCAAAATCCATTTTGTCTATTTCATTTATTATATCGCCAAATTCGGAATAACACATATGAGTGTGTATTTGAGTTTCCGCCTTTGATTGTGAGGCTAATTTAAAAGATTTTACCGCCCATTTAAAATAGTCCGGCCAATTTCTTTTTTTAATAGGAGCTTTCTCCTTGAATGCCGGCTCGTCTATCTGGACTATTTTTATTCCATTAGCTTCATAATCTTTTATTTCATCTTGTAGGCATAAAGAAAGCTGATATGCAACTTCACTTATCGGAATATCTTCTCTCACATAACTCCAGGCGATTATCGTCACCGGCCCGGTAAGCATCCCTTTGACTGGTTTTTTGGTTAAGCTTTGCGCATAAGAAATTTCGCTTATCGTCATCGGATCTTTTCTTTGCACATCCGTGTATATTATCGGGGGTCTATAAGCACGCGTTCCGTAAGACAGGACCCAACCGTTTTTTGTAGTGGCTATACCCTGCAATTTTTCAGCAAAAAATTCAACCATATCGGTTCTTTCAAACTCACCATGAACTAGAACATCAAGCCCGATTTCTTCCTGCAGTTTTATTATTTCTTTTATATTGTTTTTTATAAAAATCTCATACTCTTTCTTGGTTATTTTGCCTGTGCGGTAATCTGCCCTTTGCTTTCTTACTTCTTGAGTTTGCGGAAAGCTGCCGATAGTAGTCGTCGGAAAAGCTGGAAGATTTAATACATTTTGTTGGATTTTTTTTCTTTCAGCAAATAAAACCGGTTTATTAAAATCAACCTCTTTCAATTTTTTTATTCGGTTTATAACATCATCATTTCTTAGCACGGAAATGGGATTTGTCCAGGATGTTGTTGATATGCTATGCGTCTCATAACATTTTTTAATTAAACTAAGCTCATATAAACGTTCTTTTGCAAAACTAAGCAGGCATGAAATGTCTCCGTCTAGCGTCTCCTCTTCTAATGTAACAGGCAGATGATAAAGCGGGCCTGCATTTGAAATAATTATGTTTTTTGCATATCCTGAAAGTTCTTTCAAAAATTCTACAGCTTTTTTTATATCGGCACGCCAGATATTTCTTCCGTTCACTATGCCGGCAATTAAAATTTTATCTGAAGGAAAACCGTATTGTTTTATATTTTCAAAATTCTCTTTACCATTTACAAAATCAAGACCTATTCCCTTCACCGGAAAGGTGCAGAGCTCTTTAAGAAAATCTACGCTGTCATAATAGGTAAAAAGAAAAATATCAGTTTTGCCGTTTTGCATAATTGAATAAGCTTCTTTTGCGGCATTTATTTCCTCTTTTGTTAAATCCATTACAAACGCAGGCTCATCGATATGGACCTGCTTAAAATCTTTGATTGCTTCTTTATACGCAGCAGCAAGCTTTAAAAGCGTGCTTTTAAAATTTTCTTGCTTTAAACCTTTTGATAACTTCAAAAATGTAAAAGGACCTATAAAATAAGGCAGGCCTTTTTTAAATTTATTGTATGAAATTTTTGATTTCTCCCAATGAAGCGCAGGTTTGAAATTGGCTGGTATTTCAGGAACAAGATAATGATAGTTGGTATTAAACCATTTTGTAAGCTCAAGCGCGTTTTTACCCCTGCAAAGTTCAAAATATTCATCGAGGTCATTGCAGGAATACGCGCCAAATGTTAAAGCAGTATCAAGCATATTGTCGTATAAACTGAACTCACCTATCGGAAAATTATCGACATACCTGGAGTATACTTCAAGCATACACTGTTCAAGCGTTTCAGCCTGTCCCTGGAACTGCTTTTCAGATAGCCTTTTATTCCAAAGATCTTCTACGGCTCTTTTGAACTCTCTATTTTTCCCAATTTTTGGGAATCCATAAGCATACGTTCTCATTCAATACCTCTTTTTTAATTGTTTTTATTGGAGCAATCGCCACAAAATAATTGCCAGTATAATATTACACTTCTAAAATTTTGTCCAATTAAAAATTCAATTTTTGTGGCAAAGCGTAAATTTAGAGGGTTCTGTTTGAAAAACAGGGCTAAAATACTGCTCCTTCATCACATACTGAAATAATTTCACCATTAATAATATAATTTCCGCATTTTGTTTTTATGTCATAAACGGCACAGTCCAGCGTTATATCCGGGTATTGGCTGTTGCCTACGGCGGTTATTTTGCCGTTTTCTTTTATAATATGATTGTTTGTGGCTATAACACCTTCTCGTAATATCTTGCCCTTTAATTTTTCAAGAGTTTCTTTTTTATAGAGATATAAAATTTCTGTCACAATTAAATTGCCTTGATTATCGTATCCATAAACAGAATCGCCGATTTTTAAATCTTTAATATGCACTAGCCCCTTTGGTGTTTTTATCAAAGTTTCTCCTATGAGACATTTGTTATGGACTAAAACATCGTCGGCATAAAAAGTATGGGTATCTTCTATGTCTCTTAAATTATATGTTTGAAATTTTCCGGTTACTTTAACCCAGCCGATAATTTTTTTGAAACCTGTGGATGTTTTAACTCTATCACCAAGTTTAAGCTCTGTAACATTTAAATCTTTATTTTTATTAGAATTCGGATCAATACATTTCCATCCTTTATCAGTATAAATAGGGTGCTCATCTGTAACTTTAAGCGCCGTTTTGTCATCAAAAGAAACAAAATAATAATGATTTCTTATTGGAGCTTCCAGTTTGGTTACTTTTTTATTGACCTGTTTTTTATTATTTATATCATAACTTAATACTAAATCACCTGTTTTTATATCTTCTATATTTTTTGTCTGGCCGTTTGCCATTTTTATAGAAGTTCCTTCTAAAAAACAACAGCTATGACCAATAATTAAACCATTTTCAACAGTAATCACATGATAAACCCAGTCAGCATCGTTAAACTCAATTGTTTGAGTTATTCCATCTGAGCCGCTGCTTGATCTATATCCACCTGCTTGAAATGTATCATCAGTTTTTAAAACATCCGCAGAGCTTCTGTAAAGATTGGTATCTACCGTTCCGGCGCTTGCCTCCCAGCCGATAGCAGAAGAGCTTGATAAAGTCAACTCTTCTGCTGGCACTTTTGTCAAAATTCCAATTCTGTCATTGTCGGTAATGGTTAGTATGGGTGTTGTGCCTACTACATTGCAAGTTATATTCAACCAATCAACTGTATCGTCGTTCATGTAAATATTGCCCCATACGGTAGATGTGCCCGCTGAATTTCTGATAATAATTCCATATGCATCATCTTCAGTTTTTATATCAAGATATTGTGAAGAATCATTGCCTGCTGTTAAATCAATTACAAAGTTACCAATTGCACCAAGATACATATCGGCTATCTCATTAGCCGCGTCTGTTCCCAAAAGCCGTAAGCATCTTGTATTTGAATTTCCATCAACGCTCAGGCCGACAGATGTAGTAAAGACCAGCTGTGATGATGTAGCAAGGGTATCAGTTGCTGATGCATAAAGAAGAGCATTGGCTGTAAAAGACGCAAGGCCTGTTCCGCCTTGCGATACACCTATGGCATTGCCTGCCCAGGTTCCTTCATAGCTTGGCGCAGATAGTTTATGCGAAAAAGAAAAAAATTCGAGACCTGAACCAAGCGATGGATCAAACGACAAATAGGCATTATAGGAGGCATCTGCGTAGTTATAAAAATAAATCGGATACGCTGAACCTAAAAAAGTCCCTTCGGGTATATAAATATAACCTAATGCGCTATCGCTATCATACCCCAAATAAGTTGCTCCATTTAGATTGGCGCCTAGAAACGTAGGAGTTGAATCCGTAGAGATATTCTGCGGCGTAGAAAGAGTGATAGAACCGGTTCCATTTGTAACTGTAATTTGATTTGTCGTGCCTGTTAAAGTCGCCTTTGTCAAAGTGTTGCCTGTAGTATTTCCTATAAGTAACTGTCCGTTTGTATAACTTGTCTGGCCTGTTCCTCCGGCTGCTACAGGAAGCGTACCCGCGGTAACTGTGTTACTACCATTGGCATAAATTGCCTGATTGGCACTCGCAGAATCAGGCCATGTACATGTACTTGTAACCCAGTTGGTACCGTCACCTCTTATAATTCTATTTAAAGTAGAAGTTAAAGGATACGTAGCTGTTGACCAAACCGGCGCAGAGCTAGCTTGACTCATTAAAACTTTTTGGGCCGTAGCCGTGCCTGATAAAACTTCAAGGCTGTCAGCATCAGTATAAACTATTCCGCCGTTTGAAGCAGTTAACGACTTTCCGGTGCCTCCGTCTGATACTGATAACGGCAAAGAAAGCGAATCTTGCTTATCGTTAAAAGTATTCCAATCGGTTGAAGATAAATATCCGTTTGTTGTACCGTTTGCCTGAGAAATTGATATGTTAGCAACCGAAGAACCTATTATTTGCGGTGAATTAGAAACGCTAACAGGCGATGAAGCGGTCAAATTACTTTTACTTAAGGTATCTTCCTTACCATCAAGCGCGGATTGTAAATCGGACTGATTTGATAAGGTTCCCGAGATATCACCCCATGCAATATCTGCTAAAAGGCCGTTTACTAAATTGGCGCGGGTCATTTTTTTATAGGCGGAGGCGCTTGTGTCATATATTAATACTTCATCATTGTCGGCAATTGTTGCCTCTGCTGATAAGGCGTGCATGTCATCGTCAGAGGGCCTTCCCGAGAGATCTGAGTAGTTTCTTGTGGCGAGATCGGCTAGTGAAGAGCTTGTCTTACTCACCTTGCTCCAGCCTATTGCGGCTGCATCATTTACATCGGCGTTTACTATTGTGCCCGCTGTTATTGCTGTTGTTCCGTCGGCTGCTACTGTTACATCGCCAGAGAGGGCCTTGTTGTCCCAGGAGTCTGTCCCGTCGTATATTAGGATATCAGCTTCCGCGGGGCTTGAGATATCTGCATCTGAGAGTCCTGCCAAAGTTGATGCTCCTACTCCGCTTACTAAATTGGCGCGGGTCATTTTTTTATAGGCGGAGGCGCTTGTGTCATATATTAATACTTCATCATTGTCGGCAATTGTTGCCTCTGCTGATAAGGCGTGCATGTCATCGTCAGAGGGCCTTCC
>Ga0302250_1000915_pt1 | contig 24508 bp, 17 predicted proteins | sample AAG_RA_Asp_MG_FD_193536 | JGI IMG/M metagenome (GOLD analysis project Ga0302250, IMG submission 193536) | Enriched activated sludge microbial communities from anaerobic digester in WTTP, New Holstein, Wisconsin, United States - AAG_RA_Asp | ecosystem: Engineered > Bioreactor > Anaerobic >... | reverse complement strand
GGCGGCGGTCGGTCCCGACGGGGTGCTGCGGTGCGGCGACTGCGCCGGCGGAATGGCCCGGAGATTCCCCGCCCGGGCGCTGGACCCCCGGTCCGGCCAGTGGCCGGGGGATCGGCGGGAGACGGAGCGGCTGCTGTCCCTCTGGGTCTCGGGGGTCCTGGGGCGCCCCTGGTCATTGCCCGGCCGCTGAGACGCCCGGTCGTCAGGTTGCGGCCCCGTCCGCCGGGCGCGACCCCCGTAACAGGCAATCGAACCGTTCCCGGGCGAGGTCGGGGGTCAGGGGGAAGTCGGGGCCGACGTGCTCGACCATCACCGAGGCGACCGCGCTGCCGAACAGCCCGGCCCGGAAGGGGTCCCCGGAGGACAGGTACTCATGGAGGAACCCGGCCAGGTAGGTGTCCCCGGCCCCGGTGGGGTCGATGGCATCGGCGGGATGGGGCGGGACCTGCAGGGTCCGCCGGCCGTCGAAGATCACCGATCCTCGTTCGGCCAGCGTCACCACCGCCAGGGGGGCCCCCAGGTCGTGGAGCCGGCGGGCCGCCTCCCCGGGATGCCTCGTGGCGTCGATGCCGGTCAGCAGGGTCGCCTCGTGCTCGTTGGGCTTCACGACGTCGAAGAGGGGCAGCAGATCTTGCAGGCCGTCCTGGATCCGGCCGATCACCGAATCGCCCTGCCTGGACCGGAGCAGGCCCTGGGGGTCCAGGAACATCGGGCCCCGGGCGTGCCGCTTCAGGGTCCGGACCAGGGAAGGGCCGACCTCCCCCAGGATCGGGCCCACCACCACGGCATCGGCGGAAGCCACGAGGTCCGCAGGGGGATCGGGCACCGGGTCGGCCTGGCCCAGCACCTCGAGGGTCCGTTCGCCCCCGTCCGCCGGGTACGTCAGCCGGAAACCGCCGGTCTCGGGGCCTTCCCGGAGCAGGGCGCGGACCCCCCGGGACAGGAGTTCCGCGATGGCCTGATCCCGGCGATCCCTTCCGATGCTGCCCCAGACGGTCGTCGGCCGTCCGAGTCTCGCCAGGGCCAGGGCCGCGTTGACCGAGCATCCCGACAGGACGCGGCCGGCAGCGGCCCGCGTCGGCAGCAGGATCTCGTCGTAGACCGGATTGCCGATGGCCAGGATCATCGCTGCACTCCCTCTCGCGAACGGCGGAGATGGAACCGGCGGGCATGCCACATGCGCTGGGCCGAGGTGACCAGTCCGATGATCGAGACCAGGACCAGGGACCACTCCAGCGGCCGGTATTCCGGCAACGCCATCTCGACCAGCAGGCCCGCCGTCAGGAGGACCAGTTTCTCCAGGCGTCCCGCCAGGCCCACCTCGCAGTCCGGGACGCCGGCGACGGACTCGGCCACCGCCCGGACGTAGCTGGGGAACAGCAGCGCGAAGAGGGCGACCAGCACAACGGCCGGCCGGGCATGGTCGCTGAGCAGGAAGCCCAGCAGGAACAGCATCTCGTTGAACCGGTCCGCGGCCCGGTCCAGCAGCGTCCCGTAGCCGCTCTGGGTGCCGGCGGCCCGGGCCGTCGACCCGTCCAGCATGTCCAGCAGGCACGAGAGGGTCCCGGTCGCGAGGGCCCAGGGAAAGCGCTCCGTTGCCAGCAGGAAGGCGGTCACGGCCGCCAGCAGCACGCTCGAAAACGTCAGGATCGAGGCGGAAAGGCCGAGGCGGATGCACAGGCGGCCCGCCCCAGCGGCGACCGACTCGTATTTCCGCCGGGCTTCCCGGGAGAGCAGCAGACGCTCCATCGCGCCTTCCTGGCCGAAGCCTGCGCCCGTCTCGGGATCCCAGGCCGGGGCGGGCTCCACAGTGTAGCATGAAGGGCCGTCCGGGGCGAAGATGCCTGGAATTGCCGGATTCCAGGCAACACCGGGGTCCGGGGCTACCCGGGCAGCAGGAGGCCGAAGATCCGGGCGATCAGGGCTGCCCAGGCCCCGGCCGCGAGATCGTCGGCCATCACGCCGACCGCGCCGGGGCGATCCTCGAGGACGTTGGCGGGCCAGGGTTTCACGGTGTCCAGGATCACGAAGAGGATCGCCGGAAGGGCCAGCCACGGACCCTTCAGGCCCGAGGCGAGGCAGGCCAGCCAGCCGCCGGCCACCTCGTCCACCACGCACTCTCCCGGGTCCTCCACCCCGGCCACCCTGATGGCGACCCGGGTCGCCAGGGTGCCCGCGAGGACCAAGGCAGCCAGGGCCAGCCAGGAGATTCCCGAGTCGGATGGAAGGGCCCAGGCCCCCAGGGCCCCGGCGACGGCCCCCAGGGCCCCGCCCCAGGGAAGGAAGCCGATCCCGCCCGCCGTGGCCAGGGCAACGACGACGCGGTGGGTGGCCGGACCGGACCGGAGGGCCCGGATCAGCCGCGACCGGCCTGGCGCCCGGGCGATCCGGTGTGCCCGCCGGGCGTCCCGGGATCGGAAGAATCGGGAGGCCATGGGTTCCTGCCTTGCTGCCCGGTCCATTGTCGCAGGATCGGCCCCGAAGGGAAGGGTCGGGGCTTCCGTGTCACCGGCGAGGGGGGATCGGAGATTCCGGCAGACGGCGGCGGGACAGGAACGGGAGGACCGGCAGGAGCCACGGCAGGATCGGGTGGCCGCCGGGCCTTCGGGCGACGGAGCAGCCGGATCCCCCCGGGGCGAGGCAGTCGGCCTCGTCTGTCTCCCCGTCGCAGTCGTCGTCGATCCGGTTGCCGCAGACCTCCCGTCCGGGCTCCCCGGGCCGGGCCGAGCACACGACGCCGCTCCCGTTGGGGGAGCAGGCCCACCTGCCGACCACCCGGCAGGCCCCCTCCCCTTCCTGGCAGACCTCCCCGACGGGGAAGCCCTCGTCCGTCTCCCCGTCGCAGTCGTCGTCCAGGCCGTTGCCGCAGACCTCCGGGACGGGGTTCCCGGGAACCGCGTCGCAGAAGACGGACCATCCGTCCCGGGAGCATCGCCAGACTCCCGGGGCCCGGCAGATGCCCGATCCGGACTCGCAGGGCCGGCCCACGGGGTAGTCCTCGTCGGTCTCGCCGTCGCAGTCGTCGTCCAGGCCGTTGCAGGCCTCGGGGGAGGCCCGGGAATCGGGCCCGTCGGGGGCGGTGGAACAGGCGGCTCCGGCCCCGTCCGCCCGACAGACGACCTGTCCGGTGCCGCAGACGCCGGGGACCTCGCAGGGAGCCCCGAGGGGGACTCCCTTCCAGAAGAAGCCCTCGTCGGTCTCGCCGTCGCAGTCGTTATCCAGGCCGTCGCACCGGGTCTCCACGGGCTCGTAGGACCCCGGGAAGTCGCAGACCCAGCCCATCGCTGCGGCACACCGGGCCTGGAGGCCCCGGCAGACCCCGAGGGACGGGCAGACCCGGTCCGGTCCCGCCGGGTCGTCGTCGATCTTCCCGTTGCAGTCGTCGTCGAGACCGTTGCAGCGCTCGACGGCCCCGGGGCGCACGTCGGCGTTCCCGTCGTCGCAGTCCCCCTGGTCCTCGGCCAGGGAGTCGCCGTCGGAGTCGCACCAGGTGTTGGGCCTTCCCGGGGTCCCGAAGTCGGGTCCTCCATCGTAGGGGTCCCGCCCGGCGCACCACTCCGACGGTTCCCCCAAGAAGGGGTCGGCGGGCTCCCGGGAGAGGGAGTACCCCGGTTCCACCGGGAGGCTTTCGGGTCCCCAGGAGACCAGGTCCACCAGGGAGTCCTTCAACGAGATCCAGAGCACGTCCCCCGAGGCGGACATCGGGAGGTCGCCCCCGTAGGCGTACTGCACCATTGCGGCTCCTTCGACGGGCCTTCCGGCGACGGGACCGAGGACCCGGATCTCCCCGGGTTCCAGGCGCAGCGACTGGGAGGGGCTGACGGGATGAAACCCCCCGCTGGCGGTGCGGATCACCATTCCCTGGAGGTCCACCGTCTCCCCGGTGGGGTTCCGGACCTCGATCCACTGGCCCTGGGAGGCCGGCAGGGCCCTGGGACTCACCATCACCTCGGTGATCACCACGCGGTACAGCGTCTTCGGATCCAGGCGCGGTCCCTCCTCTCCCGTCCCCGCCCGGGCGGAGATCGCCTCCAGTAGCAGGATCGGCAGGCACGACCGGCGGATGAGGTTCCTCACGGCCTCATGGTATCGAAGCCTCCTCCGGGATGCCAATCCGGCGAAGGCCCGATCCCCGGGGAGGATCGCCGTCGGAACCCCCGGCCGCCGGGAGCGGCATTCGTTGACTTCCCGGGGGTTCCACCGTAGCATGGCGCCGCCCCGGGGAAGGGTGGGATCGCCGTGATCCGAAGGTATCTGGCCGGTTCCTGGATCCTGGTCTGCCTGGCCGCGACCCCTCTCCGGGCAGAGGAGTCCTCGGACCCCGAGGAGCAGACGGACCTGACCCTGCGGTTGCACCCCCTGGTCACGGTGGAGAACCGCGGGGCCTTCCGCCTGCGGTTCAACACCTTCCTTCAGGGCGACCTGGGGATCCCCCCGGACACCTCGGTGGACCCGGGATGCGTCCCGTCCTCCAGCACCGTGCTGCCCCGCCAGCGGTCCTACCGGTCCGTCCGGGATGCCGTGTCGTCGGCGGATCTGAGGCTCCGATGGGAACCGGTGATCCGGGTGGCCGAGATCGCGTCGGTCCACGCCGTGGTGGACCTGCTGGACAACGTGGTCCTGGGGTCCACGCCGGACGTGGACCAGGCGGCGGCTCCCCTGTCCACCTTTGCCCGGGGGCAGCGGGCCCCGTCGGCGGCCTTCTCCTCCTTCCGGGACTCCCTCCGGATCCAGGCGGTCTGGGCCGAGGTGATGCTCTTCCACCTGGTCCATCTGTCGGGCGGGCGGATGCCCGAGCACTTCGGGCTCGGGATCGTCCGGAGCGGGGGGCGGGACCCGGACTCGGACTTCGGGGACTACGTGGACGGGGTCTTTGGCAAGGTGAACCTGGGGGTGACCTGGCTGCGGTTCGGCCTGGAGTTCCCCGGGGAGGGCCTGACGTCGGACTCCCCCTACGGGTACGCCGCGCTGCCCTACGACATGGACCAGACCGACGACGTCTATCGCTGGGTCTTCGGGGTGGACTCGAGTCCGGTGCGCCCCGAGGAGCGACGGAAGAAGGCCGGGGACTTCGAGGCGGGCCGGCCGGTCTATGACTGGGGGATCTACAACGCCATCACCCAGCAGAAGACCTCCTCGGACCTCTCGGCCACGACCCCCTCGACCTCCTCGGGCACCTCGGCCCCGTCCTCCTACGACGCCGCGGTGATCGTCCCCCGGGGGGCCTTCTTCTGGACGCCGAGCGTGTGGGGGAAGTTCCGGATGCGTCCCCGGCCCGACCTGTCGCTGCGCGTCGAGGCCGAGGTGGCGATGACCTGGGGACACGTGGACCACGTGGTCAGCAGCCCCCAGGACAGCCGTTCCCGGAAGGAGTTCCTGTCCTTCGGGGCGGCCCTGGAGGCCGAGGTGCAGACGGGGCCCGACCGGGTCTTCCTCTGGGCGGGACTGGCGACGGGGGGCAACACGCTGGGGGCCTTCGGGGTGCTGGACCAGGGCCTGCTGGCGGCCTCGGGGTCCGGGTGCTGGAACCGGGAGCATCCGAGCCTCTTCCGGACCCGGACCATCCACCACTTCGTCTTCAACCGGGACTACCGGGTGGACCATCTGCTGTTCCGGGAGGTGATCGGGTCCGTCACCAACGCCTTCTACTTCAAGCCCGGCTGGAATCGGACCTTCTGGAAGTCGGGGGAGTGGGCGCTGGACGGCGGGGTGTCCCTGCTGATGGCCTTCGCGTCCATTCCCGAGGGGACTCCGGGCGGCAAGCGCCCCCTGGGCATCGAGGGAGGGCTGGACCTCGGCCTCCGGATGGGCCGCCACTTCTCGCTTCGGGCCGACGGGGCCGTGCTGTTCCCGCTGGACGGGCTGGACCGCCCCGGCGACGGGGTCTCTCCCCGGACCGCCGGCGCCGTCCGTGTCCGGGCCGTAGCGGGGTTCTGATTCTCTCCTGCGCGCCGATGTCCTGGCCGGCGACGCGGCCTCCGGGGGATCGGGGACGGAGCGTCCGCGGGAACTTCCTTCCTGTCGGGAGACCCGGGGTGGTCGCCGGTCCGGAATGGGTCCGGGGAACCCCCGATCAGAAGCGCCTGCGATCGACGGTCTGGATCGGAAGGGCCTTCAACAGCGCCACCTGACTCGCGACCTCGGTCCGGAATTCCTCCCGGTCGGCCTCGGGCAGGGGATTGCCCCGGATCTCCCGGAGAATCCGGGGATCGATGAACGCCCCGTTCCGGGCCACCGCGAAGTGGAGATGGGGCCCGGTCGACCGGCCGGAGGACCCCACGGCGCCGATCAACTGCTGCTGCCGGACGACATCCCCGACCTTCAGGCCCTTCGCGAACGAGGACAGGTGGGCGTAATAGGTCTGGAGGCCGTGATCGTGCTGGATCACGACCGTGTTGCCCGCCGCGCCCCGGCGGCCCAGGAACACCACCCGGCCATCTCCCACGGCCTGGACCGGGGTTCCGGTCGGGGCGGCGTAGTCCATCGCCTTGTGGGGGCGGTAGGTCTTCAGGATCGGGTGGAGGCGGCGCAGAGAGTACTGGGAGGACACCCGGGTGTATTTCAGGGGCGCCCGGAGGAACGGCCGCTCCACCGGGACCCCGTCGGCGTCGTAGTAGGCGACGCTGCCGTCGGCCCCGACCCGGGAGAAGACCCCCGCCGTGACGACCCGGCCCTCGTAGAGCAGGGACTCGACCCTGCCGTACCGCAGGAACTGGCCCCCGGAACTCTCCTTCTGGATGCGCAGACGCAGGACGTCCCCGCGACGGACCTCGCTGAAGAAGTCGACCTGGCCAGAGAGGAGGTCCGCCACCCGCGGTCCGATGGCCTGCTGGTCCAGGCCGCACTGCTGCAGGCTGTCGTAGAGATTCCCGTCGATCAGGCAGGCGACCTGGACGATTTCCCGGTCCACCGGAGCCTCCCGGCGGGCCACCTCCCATTCCCCGTTCCCGGATTGCCGGACCTCGACGGTGGTCAGCACGTCCAGGAACACCTGGAGCGACAGGACCTGCCCCCGGGGGTCCAGGTCGGCGGCCATCCGCTGGCCGACCCGCATCACCCGCATGTCCACTTCCCGGGCGGCCTGGGACAGGGCCTCCCGGGCGCTCTGGGGGGTGGCTCCCAGGCGGACCAGCAACTGGGTCGGGGACTCTCCCCGGTTCAGGCTGCCCTCCACCCTGCGGGACTCCGGGGTTCCGGGAACGGGGTTCTCGGGGGGGGCGATCTCCGGCACCGCGACCGGGGTGGACAGGCGGTCCTCCAGAGAGGGGCCCGCCGGATCGGGCGTTCCCCCGAAGAAGACCAGCCAGTTCACGGCGACGATCGCCACCAGGAAGCCCGATACCAGCCAGGGCGCCTGGCGCCTCCGCCGGGAGGAGAGGGTGGGTCGGAGGTAGAGCACCGGTCCGCGTCGCTGCATCGGCGAGGTCCTCCTGCGTCCTGGAGGCCGGGCGAAGGGGGGCCCTTCGAGACCCGGAAACGCCACCATCTACCACAGGTCCTCCCGGGGTTCAAGGGGTTCGGCATCGCGGGCGGTTTGACGGCCGCTTCGGGCCGAAATAGGCTTCCGGGTCATGAGCGGCAGGAAACCCTACGGCATCCTCTTCGATCTGGACGGCACCCTGGTGCAGTCCGAGCACCTCTACCACCGGGCCACCGAGGCCCTGCTCGCCCCTCTGGGGAGAAGCCTCGACGAGATGACCCCCGAGGAGCGAAGCCGCATCCCGGGGAGGTCCGCCCTGGAGAACATGCAGTTCTACTGCCGGCGGTTCGGCCTGCCGGATCCCCCGGAGGTGCTGGTGGAGCGCCGCATGGACCGGGTCTGCCGGATGGTGGAGGAGGAGGGGGTGATGCTGATCCCCGGGGCCCGGGAGATCCTGGAGTCCTGTCGCATCGCGGACCTGCGCTGCGCCGTTGCCTCGTCCTCCCCGGGGCGCTACGTCCGGCGGGTCCTCCGGGTGACGGCCCTGGCCGAGTTCTTCGACGTGGTGAAGACCGGCGACGACGTGTCCCGGTACAAGCCGGACCCGGAGATCTTCCTGGCGGCGGCCCGGGACCTGGACCTTCCCCCGGAACGGTGCCTGGTGGTGGAGGATGCCCACGCCGGGATCCTGGCGGGCAAGGCGGCCGGCATGCGGGTCCTGGCGGTGGAGAACGACTACACGCTGCCGGAGCAGGCGGCGCTGGCCGACCGGCGGGTCCGGGACTTCTGCGGGATGACCTCCCGGGACCTGGTCCGCATGATGGTCGAAGGCGTTTCGATCGAGGGGGCCCGGTGGCCCGGGAGTTCCGGGTCCGAGTGACCCGGGAGGCGGGCGACGGCGGCCAGGGGGACGCGTGGAGGGATCGCCCGCCCATTCCCGCAGGGACCTGGTCCGGCACATCGGTGCCTGGACCGCCACGGCCCTGGTCGTGGGATCCGTGGTCGGGTCGGGGATCTTCAAGAAGGCCGCCCCGATGGCCCAGTCCCTGCCGTCCCCGACGCTGGTGCTGCTGGTCTGGCTGCTGGCGGCGGGGCTATCCTTCCTCGGGGCCCTTTCCGCGGCGGAACTGGCGGCCACCTTCCCCGACGCCGGGGGGCTCTACGGGCACCTGGGCCGGGCCTTCGGGCCCTTCACGGGGTTCCTCTACGGCTGGTCGGTGCTCTCGGTGATCCAGACCGGGACGCTGGCCTCCATCGCCTACATCTGCGCCGAGTACCTGCGGCCCTTCGTCGGATGGGGGGATCCGTCCCCGGAACTGGCCGCCTGGGGCACCACGCTGTGGGGGGTCGTGGACCTGTACCCTCTGCGGGACCTCGGGACCAAGATCGTCGCGGTCGGGGCCCTGCTGGCGGTCACCGCGATGAACGTCCAGGGAGTCCGCCTGGGAGCCCGGGTCCAGGATGCCTTCCTGTGGGTGAAACTGGCGATCCTGGCGGGCATCGTGGCGGTCGGCGTCGCCGGGGCCCGTTCCGGATCCTTCGATGGGCCCGTGCTGCCGGAGGCGATCCATCCGGCCGTCGCGGGGCCGATGCCGCTGCTGGCGGCCCTGACGCTGGCCCTCTCGGGGGCCTTCTGGGCCTACGACGGCTGGATCAACGTCACCTACGTCGGGTCGGAGATGCGCCGCCCCTCCCGGGACTTTCCTCGGGCGCTGGTGCTGGGCATGGGCCTGGTCACGCTGGGCTACCTGGGGGTCAACTGGGCCTACTTCGCCCTGCTGCCCCTGGAGGAGGTCCGGTCCTCGACGCTGGTGGCCGCCGACGCGGTCGCCCGGGTGCTGCCCTTCGGGGCGGCCCTGGTGTCCCTCGCGGTGGTGCTGAGCACCTTCGGGGCGCTTCATGGCACCTCCCTGGTGTCGGCGAGGGTGTACTGGGCGATGTCCCGGGACGGGCTGCTCTGGAAGGGGCTCGACGCGGTGCATCCCCGGCGGGGGACCCCTCACGTGGCCCTGTGGGTCCAGTGGGCCTGGTCCTCGGTGCTGGTCTTCTCGGGCACCTTCGACCAGATCACCGACATGATGGTGGTGGTGTCCTGGGCCTTCTACGGCCTGCTGGCGGCCGCGGTGATCGTGCTGCGGGTCCGGCGCCCCGAGGTGCCCCGTCCCTACCGGGTGCCCGGGTATCCCTGGGTCCCGGCCTGTTTCGCGATCTTCTCGGCGATCTACGTTGCGCTCTCCTTCCGGGAGAACACCCGGAACGCGCTGCTGGGGGGGCTGCTGGTGGCGATCGGGATCCCGTTCTACCGGTGGTTCCGGCGGGGCCGGGGGCTACTGGGCCCCTGAGGCAAAGGGGGCCTTCGACGCCGACCACTCCCCGGCGATCAGGTAGCCGTTCATCGCGTCGCCGTTCTGCTCGGGGCCGTCGAAGTCGCACTGCAGGGGGACCCCGAGGCCCTCCACGAAGGCCCCGAAGTTCACCCAGACGTTCTTCGCGCAGTACTTCTCGCAGTAGGAGGCCGAACAGGGGGTCCCTGCGGCATTGGGATTCGGTTCCCGCTTCCAGAGGGAGTAGTCGGGGGCGGGGCCGAAACTGCAGATCCGGCAGGCGGCCTGCTGGGCGATGCACCCCTCCAGGTAGCCCGAGGGGATCTCGCACTGGTCGTTGAAGCGGCCCCGGGCGAAGAGGCGGGCCATCGGGATGCGATCCGATCCGAGGCCCATCTCGGGGTAGCCGTCGGAGCAGATCAGGGCGTGGTCCATCGGGCCGGGGTGGAAGACCAGGGAGGCCCCCGCCAGGGACTCGAAGGTGCAGTCGGGCTTCACCACGATCTGGAACTGGCTCACGGCGTCCGAGAGGAAGTAGTACTGGGTCGGGGTCTTCCCGCCGTTCACCGGCAGCACGTCATCCACCGTCAGGTCATGCCAGGCGGACCCGGCGGTGACGGTCAGTTTCCGGACCTGCTGCCCCTGGTACTCGATCTCCTCCACCGACTCGACCCGGAGGGCGATGTTCAGGCGGCTCGCCGTGATGTCCGGGGCCCAGATGGCGTTCAGGAACTCCGGGAGGCCCAGGGGCTCCGAGGGCTCCTGGACGTCCAGGCGGGTGAACCGGAGCGCCAGGCCCGGCTGCAGACAGGGGAGGCACTCGACGGTGGTTCCCGGGTCCTGGGTTCCGGGGTCCGGGGTTCCCGGATCGGGGGTTCCGGGGTCCTGGATTCCCGTGTCCGTCCCGGAGGAATCGTCGCCTCCGCAGGCGGAGGCCAGCAGGAGAGCCAGGGTTGCGAACGCGAGGAACACGCTTCTCATGGAGGGTCACCTGTTGCAAAGAGACGGAGGCGAGAATAGCCGAAACCCGGGAGGGACGCACAGGATTTTCCGGCAGCGGACGGGGGTCCCGATGTCCCGCTCCCTGTGGACCGTTCGGCAGGGCGCGAGGATTCCGGGTTGGGGACGATTCGTTCCCGGAATTCCGCGTTGTCGGGGTCGGCGCCGCTGTGATAGGTTCGGGCTGCGTCGGGGAACTCTTGCAGATCAGGAGCGGGAATGAAACGAAACGCGGCGTTGCTGTGGTTTCTGGGCCTCCTGGCATGCCCCTCCGGGGCGCTGGCGGCGGGCTTCGAGTACGGACCCCAGGGGGTCCATGCCCTGGGGCGGGGCGGGGCCTTCACCGCCGGGGCCGACGACCCGTCGGCGATCTGGTGGAATCCGGCGGCGCTGGCCCGGATGCGGGGCACCCGGCTGATGTACAACCACACCCTGTCGGACCTGTCGCTGTCCTTCGAACGCCTGCCGGCCCGGCGGTGCAAGGGAGGGCCCTCCCAGGACCCCTGCGACCCGGACCCGGCCTACAACAACGGCACCGGGGAGGTGTCCTTCCCGGTCATCCACCAGCAGCAGGGCTTCTTCCCAATGGGGATCAGCCTGGGTCTGACCAGCGACTTCGGCCTGAAGGACTGGGCCTTCGGGCTGGGCCTGTCGGGGCCGGCGGCCTTTGGCAAGGTGTCCTACCCGAACACCGCTCCGGCCTCGGGCCAGACCGAGCCCGCGGTCTCGGCCTCCCGGTACTCGGTGACCGACCTGGACGCGATGCTCGCCTTCGTGTCCCTGTCGGCAGCCTACAAGTACCAGCAGTGGTTCGGGGTCGGCATCACGCTCCAGTACGTCACGGTGCCCTGGGTGCGATACAGCGTGGACATCGTCGGTCCGGCCGCGGCGGTGAACCAGAACGACCCCGCCAAGAACCTGAACGACCTGCGGGTGGACCTGGACGTCGCCGACTGGGCCGGCGTGTCGGGCATCGCGGGTTTCTGGGTGCGGCCGCTGCCGCAGCTGGAACTGGCGATGGCCGCCCGGGTGGCCCCGATCCCCGTCCGGGCGAAAGGGGACCTGACGATTTCCGGCACCCAGAACTCGATCTATGCCCGGTCGGCCCCGGTGAAGGTCCCCGGGCGGCTCTCCTTCGACTACCCGGTGGACCTGCGGGCGGCGCTGCGGTTCGTCTGGCCCCAGGGGGACCGGGAGGTCTTCGACGTCGAACTGGACTATGCCTGGGAACAGTGGTCGGTACAGGACGCCTTCCGGATCCGCTTCGACCAGCAGGAGGTCGAGGCCTTCGGCACCTCCCTGCTGCTGAAGTCCCTGGAACTGCCCCGGAACCTGAAGGACACCCACAGCCTGCGCCTGGGCGGCACCTGGAACGCCCTGCCCCGGCACCTCTGGGTCAGCCTGGGGGGCTGGTGGGAGAGCGGGGCCCAGCCGAAGGCCTACACGGCCATCGACCTGCCTTCCTGGGACCGGTTTGGACTCGGGTTCGGGGTCCGGGGGGCCTGGCGGGGGATCGAGGTGGGCATCTCCTACGGGCACGTCTTCCAGTTGTCCCGGACCGTGGAGGCCGGAGAGGGGCGGGTGTACCAGCAGTTGCTGGACTTCGAGGGGAACGTCCGGAACGGGTACCCGGTCAACGAGGGCCGCTACCGCTCCTCCTTCGACGTCATCTCCCTGGGACTCACGATCCTGTGGGAAGAACTGGTCCACGGGCGGCCCGTGGCCGGACGCTGAGGGGTTGCGGGTCCCGAGGACTCCCGTATCCTTGAGGGGGGCTTCGCCCCGTTGGCTGCAAGAGGGAGGGGTTCGATGGGCAGGTTCCGGTGGATCGCCTTCGGGTTGGTGTGGTGCCAGGCCGGCGCGGCGATGGCGCAGTCGGTCTCCTTCAAGGACCCCAGCGGGGATGACGACGGGCCAGGGACCTACGTCTATCCCACCGATTCCGTCTATGCCCCCGGGTCCTTCGACCTGACGGGATTCTCGCTGGAGGTGAAGGGGGCCGACGCGGTGATCACGGTGGAGTTCCGGACCCGGATCGGGGACCCCTGGGACAGCAAGTCCTGGTCGCCTCCGGGGAACGGCTTCTCGCTGCAGTTCGTGCAGGTGTACATCGACCAGGATCACAAGGCCGGGAGCGGCTTCCGGGACGCCCTGCCGGGGATCAACGCCCGGTTCCGCCCGGAATCGGCCTGGGAGAAGGTCGTGCTGATCAGTCCCCAGGGTCGCCAGCGCCTGGAGTCGGAGGTGGCGACCAAGGCCGGGGCCCTGAAGGCCGGGGTGGTGATCCCGAAGTCGGTCCGGGTCCAGGGAAGGACGGTGGTCGCGACGGTGCCCCTGAAGGACCTGGGCGGACCGCCGGCCGGGTGGGGGTACGGTGTGGTGGTGCAGTCCAACGAGGGATACCCGTCCTCCCGGGACCTGCTGACCCGGAAGGTGAACGAGATCGCCGGGGCGCACCGGTTCGGGGGCGGGTCGGACTGGGACTGCGACCCCCACGTGATCGACCTGCTGGTGGCCCCGGGGAAGGGCGGCGCGGACGAGGCGGCGACCCAGCACCAGGTCCTGAAGTACCAGTGCGACGCGGCGAACCCCGAGGGGAGCCCCCTGGTGGAACTCCCGATGATCTACCCCTGACGGGAGGCACCGATGGCTTGGCGGCGGCGAGGGATCCTGGGTGCCTGTTGCCTGGCGCTGCTGGCAGGGGGCGCCCTGCCGGCCCGGGCGGACCTGGTGAACTTCGACCTGGCCGGGAGGCTCTACACCAAGTACCTCTACCGGAACAACGACCGCCAGGGGCTCGTGTCCTACGGCAACCCCTTCTGGACCGACAACATCAGCGGGGACAACGGGGTCGGCACGGAGTTCGAACTGAAGGTCTTCGGGCGGGTCAGCAAGTACGTGTCGGCCTATGCCCGGCTCCAGAGCCGCTTCGGGGAACTGTGGCAGGACTGGTGGGAGAACGGGGATTTCAATCCGGCGGGAGCCAACACCTCCGGGGAGTCCCTGGGGATGAACCACGCGTCCTACATCAAGTTGCGGGGGACCTGGGTCCGCCTGCAGATCCCGACGCCCTCCTGGTGGACCCACACGCTGACCTGGGGGTCGTCGGACCTGGGGATGTTCAATCCCTGGACCATCGGCAAGGTCCGCTACATCGACCGGGACAACGGCAAGGGGATCTTCCTGAACGGCATCGTGAAGCAGGGGCTCGTGTCCTACGACCTGGCCATGATCGCGATGCCGAAACTGTGGGTGGGACCCTGGTGGTCCACGGGGATCGGGGACCCGATGCTGTCCAACCCCTTCTGGAGCCGGGACTGGGCCTACGCGGCGAAACTGGCCGTGGCGCCGGATTGGGGTTCCTTCACGCTGATCAGCACGCTGACCAACGACGTGGAGGTGGACCGGACGGACCCCGACGCGGTGGGTTCCGCCTATGCCACCTGCAAGGACGACCTGGGCAACCCGATCGTGGGGTGCCAGAAGGACCACGCGGTGGACACCTTCAGCCGCTTCTGGAACAGCGTCACGACGCTGGAGGTCCAGGCGGACCCGCTGTCGTGGCTTTCCCTGAACGGGCTGGTGGTGCTGTCGATGCAGGGGATCGACCCGAAACTGACCGCCAACGGGGTGCAGTTGAACCAGGGCGTCTCCCCTGTGGTCTTCCGGAGCACCTACGGGGACGCCTTCCGGAGCGCCGACGACTGGGCCTTCCGACTCCGAGGGGAGTTCCAGACGGCCTTCGGGCTGGCGGTGAAGGTCGAGTACTTCCACATCGGCCAGCACGTCAACGCCATCTTCGGGTCCCGGCGGGAGGCCGACGTGCTGCTGACCGAGGGGTTCATCGAGGGAGGGCAGTTGCCGACGCTGAACCTGGCCAACGAGTTCATCGACTTCGACGAGGCCTTCGTGGAGTCGTGCATCGGGTGGCACGGGGCGACGGTGGTGCCCTCCTACGCGGCGTCGTTCGCCGGGGGCACGGTGGAGGTCTCGGGCGAGGGGACGGTGCTGACCTACAACCAGAACGCCCAGAACCGCGACGTGGACCGGGTCTATCCCGACTTCCTGCACAGTGACGGCTTCACGGACACGGACCTCTACGACTACGCGAACACCACCGACCGGGGACGGGATCCCCGGAGCGTCTTCCGGCGCAACCAGGACCGCCTGACGGGGATCGGGGTGCTGCACCTCCGGACCATCTTCGACGCCTACAAGGGCGTCGAGCTGGGCCTGAAGGGGAAGTACCTGTGGGACCGGGACTGGCGGAGCCACCTGACCGCCCAGGACGACTACCTGGGACAGCAGGTCCAGGTCCGGGCGCGGCTGGCCATGGGCCTGGCGGACGGGCTCCGGGGCGAGGTGGGCGTCCAGTACGACCACTGGTGGGAGAAGGGCCGCAAGGGGACCCTGCTGACCGACGAGACGGGGCGCCGGGCGCTGTCGGTGATCGGGTACAACGACGACCGGACCCGGAAGTGGAAGGCCCACGTGGGCCTGACCTACGAGTACGAGGGGCTGAAGCTGGGCTACCGGCTCGAGTTCCTGGACAAGTACCAGTGGAGGCGGCCGGTGGACGAGAACCAGCACTGGCTGGTGGTCCGGTCCAAGGCGACGATGGAGGTGGCCTGGTGACGGGGAATCGACCGAGGTGGCCGGCGGGGGGCCTGCTGCTGCTGGCCGGGCTGACGGGTTGCCTGGACGGGACCATCGTCAACTGGGCGATGCAGGACCGGAGCCGGGAACTGCCCCCGGTGGCGGACAACCTGGTGCTGGCGACGGTGGAGGGAGCCCCGGCGGGAGCCCAGGTGCGGGTCTTCGCCGGGGGCGAGGTGCTGGAGGGGCTCCAGGTGGGCGAGCAGTCCCCCGGGGCCTTCCGGCTGGCCTTCCCGGGCAACACGGCCTTCTCGGGCCTCCGGGTCGAGGCCCGCTGGGAGAGCGGCCAGGCCTTCGGGGTGATCCCGTCGGTGCCGAGGCAGCGGTCGGTGGTCTGCCCCGAGCGGGTGGTGGCCTGCCTGACGGGAGAGAACTGCAAGGCGTTCCACGACGCTCTGCCGCCCGAGTGCCGGGAGGCGGCCCCGCCGGCGGTCCTGCCGCCCCTGGGGGAGATCACCACGGCGGCCACGCTGGCCCTGCTGGGGAAGGGACTCGATGCGGGAGGGGGGCTCGCTTCGTTCTCCTGCGTCCTCGGGGACCAGGTCGAGGAGTTCGTGGCCCGGTACCAGGGCAACGACCCGGAGGTGACGGCCTTCGTCGGCCTGGTCCGGGGATGGCTGGCCCTGGCCGGCCGGGAGGGCCGGTATCCCTTCGCGGGCGCCCTGGGCCCGGGGGCCGGCATCGAGGGGCTGGCGGACGACGGCTTCCTCCAGGCCTTCGCGGCCCAGTTGCCCGTTCCCCCGACGGGATGCGGAGGCGCCGATCCGTCGGTGCCCCCGACGCCCGGGGACCAGAAGTGCGCCTTCGCGGCGCTGCTGCGTGCCGCCGCCGGGCGGGTGACCGTGGTCCCCCAGCCGGCGACCGACCGGATCCGGGTGGTGTTCCAGGCGGACTTCCGGGCGGGGGGCCGCGACGGCAACTGCACGGCGGTGGACCGGTTCAAGTGGGCCCGGGAGGGCAGCGGGAAGCGGGTGTACCTGACGGGGGGGATCCACAAGACGACGCCGGTCTGCGGATCGGGAGCCAACCCGCCCTTCTGCCTGACCCAGCAGCAGGTGGACGAGGCCAACGCGGCCCTGGGCAACTGGGTGCCGAATCTCCGGGAGATGGTGGACGACGGGACCCAGGGGGACTCCGTGCGGGGCGACGGGATCTGGACCTTCGTGGCGGACCTGCCCGCGATTCCCCTGGAGGATTCCCCCCACGGGATCGGCGTCCGGATCGGCTACAAGTTCACCTACGGACTGCCGGGGCAGGGGTGGACCGACAGCGAGGAGTGGCCCGGCAACCAGCGCCTGCTGGAACTGGTGGACGTGAACGGGGACGGGCTGGTGGTGCGCCGGGACGTCTTCGGCGACGAGGCGACGAACAAGGACAAGGCCAACCAGCTGCTGCCGTCGAACGGCGGGTGCGGCGGCGTGAATCTCTGGGAGACGGACCCGGCCCCGGCGGCCTGTCCCCGGTACCTCCACGACACCCGGGAGCGGCCCGTGGACCTGGACGGCGACTGCACGCCGGACGGCTGGCCCCAGGCGGGGTCGGTGGCCCCGATCTTCCTGGGCTGCGACTAGGCGTCGCCCCGCAACGGATCGTCCGGGAAAGGGTCCCCGGCCGTGGCTGAGTCGATCGGGCCGGCCGCCCATCCCGGGACCGGCCCCGCCTCCTGGGACGCCAGGGGGATGCACAGGGAGCATCGGACCCTCGACGGGCGAGGGGGCGCGGGGTCGCCATCGGCCGGCGCCAGCAGCGATCCGGGGATCAGGTCGCAGGCGAAGAGGGTCCTTGGCTGGAAGCCGCTTCGAGGCAGCCAGTCCCCCGCGAATCGAGCCCAGGCCGCCGCCAGCCCTCCCGGAGGGCCCTCGTAGGGCAGCGTCGCCACCAGTCCTGCCGGGACGTCCCGGACCGAGACCTCGCCCCGGGGATCGAAGTCCGTTCCCACGAGGAGGCCCGCGTCGTAGCGCCAGTGATGGCGGCTCGTGAACCGCAGGTCGTCGTAGTGGCATCCCGCCAGCGTGAAACCCGACGCGTCGATTCCCCGCCGAGCCGCCCATGTCGCCAGCCGGCCCCAGGCCGCGGGGATGCCGGTCTCGAAGCCCCACTGGCGAAGGAACGCGATGCGGAATCCCGGGCAGGGGGACACCTTCAGGTCCTTCGGCATGGGGAGGGGGCTGGGCGATGGCGCCGCTCCGTTCCGGGCGGTTCGGCCATGGTAGCCCTGGAGGAACCGGGACCGGGCCTCGGCCCGATGCCGGAAGGCGGCGGGGGGGATCCCGTAGCGGGCGCAGAAGGCATGGGTGAAGCCGGAATGGCTGCCGAACCCGGCCACGATCCCGATTTCGGTGACGGTCCAGTCCGAGTAGACCAGGTGCACGGCGGCCCGCTCCAGTCGCAGGCGCACGAGGTACTGCATCGGCGATTCCCCCACGCCTTCCAGGAACACCTGGTGGAAGCGCGAGGGAGACAGGCCCGCCCGGCAGGCCATTTCCCGGACGGACCAGGGGTGTTCCAGCGACTCCTCGATGGCCAGGACGGTGTCCATCAGCCGCGGAGGGGCGAACCGGACCGTCGGGGCATGGCGATTCATGGGCCGATGGTAGGGAAGGGGCAAGGTTCTCGCAACCGGGGAGGTCCGGCACGGGGCCGGAAGGCCGGGTCGAAGGGGAAGACGGGACCGCCGCGCGCGGGCAGGCGGAGCGGCGGGACGGCGGCGATTTCCGGGGGGATCGCTACCGGGGTTCCGGCACGATCACGCAGCGGAAGCCGAGGTTCGTGGGTCCCTGGGCCCAGACGCCGGTGGAGTAGCGGGCAGGGGTGCCCGACACCCCGGTCGGCGAGTAGGTGACCCAGTCCCCGCCCCGGCAATAGAGGCTGTTGCCCCCCACCTGGCCCACGGGGTCCACGGGGGCGACGTCCGAGTAGTCGTCCCCCGGGGCCGGCGACGCGTCCCGCATCCATTCCGTCACGTTGCCGGCCGCGTCCAACATGCCGTAGGGACTGCGATCCTGGGGGAAGGAGCCCACCGGGGCCGGGCCGATGTTCGGGGGTCCCACCCGGCCCGCGGACCAGTCGGCCGCCAGCCCGGGGGCGTAGGCTTCCCCCCAGGGGAAGGCCCGGCCGTCGGTTCCCCGGGCGGCCTTCTCCCACTGGGCGTTCGTCGGAAGTTCGCCGCCGGCCCGAAGGGCGTACTCGTTTGCCCAGTACCAGGGGACTCCGTTGTGGATGGGTCCCTGGTCCAGCCATCCCCAGGGAGGGGTCTGGGGCATTTCGGCCCCGGAGATCTCGGTGAACCTCCGGTAGCGTTCCACAGTGACCTCGTGCTGGTAGATCCAGAAGCCCTCCGTGAGCGTGATCTCCACCTGGGGACCGTTCATGCCCGGTTGCCAGTACCACTCCCAGAGGACCTGTCCCTGGGCATCGGTGAGCCCGGCCAGGAACGGGCCGGCGGGCACCCACACCACCGGGGCTCCGTCGACGGGGTTGACGGCCTCCTGGCCCGGGGAGGTGCCGGGACCCAGGCGCGGCACGCAGCCGCACTGGAAGGAGCATGCCTCTCCGGGTCCGCAGTCCTGGTGCCGGGCGCAGGTCGCCCCGTCCCGGATCACCTCCGCGCACGATCCGTTCACGCAGGCGGCCTTCAGGCAGGCATTCCGGGGCTCCTCACAGCAGGTCCCGTCGCAGAGGACCCGGGAGGGATCGGGCATGCCGCCCAGGACCTGGCAGGCCCCGGCCGTCCGGCCCTCGGTCTCCTCCCCGAGGCGGCAGCAGACCGGTTCGCACTGGGCATCGGCGACGATCTGGCCCCCGAGGTTCGTGCAGACGCCCCTGGCCATCACCCGGAAGTCGTCCCCCTGGACGTTGCAGCACCCGGGAAGGCACGGGAAGGGATCGTCGTGGGCCTGGGCCGGTGGGTTGCACATGCCCCGAGCCACGAGGGTCGCCTGCTGCCCGTCGATGCAGCAGACCGGTTCGCAGGGGGTCGCGACCTCCAGGATGGTGCCGCGCGCCAACAGGCACTCGGCCCGGCTGGTCGTTTCGAACCCGTTTCGGTCCTCGCAGCAGACCTCGTCGCAGAGGGTGGCGTCCGGCATCACGTTCCCGTCGTGCAGCCAGCACTGCCCCAGGGGGACGTCCAGGAATCCCTCCGGCAGGCTGCAGCACACCTGCTGGCAGAAGTCCGTCACGGTGGGGGTGCCCCCGGTGGCCAGGCATTTCCCCTGGGTGCGCATCCGCCACTCCTCCGGACCCTCCTGGCAGCAGACCCGCTCGCAGGCGCTGTCCACGCCGACGATGGACCCGGTTGCCGGAGGCGTGCAGCGATCCAGAGGGACCATCTCGTAGTCCCGTCCGCCCCGGTCGCAGCAGACCTCCGGGCAGGCCGAGTAGTCGAACCCGCAGGACTGCCCGTAGCCCGGGGACCCCAGGCAGATCGGGACCGCGCAGGGTTCCGGCAGGCTCGGGCACCGGAAGGTGCTCACGCAGGATCCGTCGGCATCGCAGAGGTCGGCGAAGCAGGGGTCGGAAGACCCGCAGGGCGTGCCGGGGACCTTCGATTGGTACACGCACCGTCCCTCCCGGCAGAACCCCGGCCCCTCCTGGCAGGCCGGGTGGAAGGGCGATGCGTCGCAGGTCACGGTCTGGCCGGCGCATGTCCCCCGGCCGTCGCACTCGTCCTGGACGGTGCATGGATCGCCGTCGTCGCAGGACTTGTTGCGCCCCTCGGGACCGGGCACGCACTGGGAGTCCACGCACCACAGCGTCATGCAGTCCCGGGGATTCGGGTCCTTCTCCCAGCACTGCTCGTCCTCGAGGCAGGCCGGACACTCGGCCATGGGGATCGCCTCGCCGCCCTCGTCCCAGCAGCGTCCCTCGGGGACGAAGACCACCCCGGACCCCTGGCGGCAGCAGGCGGTGTCGCAGTCCCGGACGCGCCGCCGGTCGAGGGGGTCGGGGCACAGGCGCTGCTCGGTCACCGTCCAGGTCGCCGCGCAGCAGACCGGACACTGGCCCTCCGGGTAGGGCGTTCCCTGGCAGAGGCCTCCGGCGACGCAGCGGTCCTGGCCGGTGCAGTCGTCGCCGTCGTCGCACGGGGACTCGGGGTCGGCAGGGACCATCCGGCACCGGCCGTAGTCGCAGTCGGGCACCCGGCAGTCCCCGGGGTCCTCGTCGGGGCACTGTTCGTCGGCCGTGCAGACGAACCGGCACTGGCAGGCCTCGCAGGCATGGCCCTCCGGACAATCCGGGTCCCGGCCGCAGGCGGCGCCGCCGCGAAGGCGGTAGGTGCACTCGCCGGAGGTCCGGTCGCAGGATCCCTCGAAGCAATCGGCCAGGCCCGGCGGCTCCAGGCAGAGGACCGCCTGGCCGCGGCAGGTGCCGTCCTGGCACTCGTCGGTGCGGGTGCAGGGATCGCCGTCCTCGCAGGGCTTGCCGTCGATTTCCACCGCGGGCACGCAGCGGAAGTCCTCGCATCGCCAGGACATGCAGTCCGCCGGGTCCGCGTCCAGGGCCCGGCACTCGGCTTCGTCCCGACACCCGCACTCGGTCGCCGGCTCCGATCCGGCCTGCCCTTCCTTGATCCGGCACCGCCCCTGGGGTTCCGGGGTCGGAAGAAGGCCCTCGACGTGGCAGCACACCGGGTCGCACTCGGAGCCGAAGAGGGCCGGCTGGCGGCACTCGCTCGCGTGCTTGATCGTCCAGTCGTCGGGACAGCAGGCGTCGCACGCCTCGGGGTCGGAACGCTCGACGACCGAGTGGCCCGGGTGGGCGGCCTTCCATGCGTCGCAGTCCGCCTTCTTGCGCACCGCGACCTCCCCGTCCAGGTCCTCGCAGCAGACCGGCTGGCAGGCCTCGGGCCCGCCCACCGCGGTGCCTCCCTCGTCCATGCAGTCGCCCTTCCGGTACACGTCCAGGTCCGCCCCCATGCGGCAGCAGGCCGGCTCGCACAGGTCCGGACTTGAGGCCTGCCGCTGGCACTCGCCCGTCGCCTTCACGGCCCAATCGTCGGCGCAGCAGACCGAGCAGGTCTCGGGAGGGCCCGACTGGGTGCCGCCCTCGGCGGCGCACCGCCCGGCCGGGAGGATCCTCGTCATCCCCCCGATCTCGCAGCAGGCCGGATCGCAGTCCTGGACGAAGGGGCTCGTGCGGCGGCACAGGGAGACCTTCTTCTTCGTCCAGTCATCGGCGCAGCAGGTCGTGCAGGCGTCCGTGTCCGGGTCCGCGTCGACGGCCAGCATCGGATTCTCCGCGGCGATCCGGTCGCAGGCGCCCCGGGCGGTCACCGAGACCTCGGTTCCGGCGGGACGATCGACGGTGCAGCAGACCTTCCGGCAGACCTCGGGGCCTCCCAGGATCTCGCCCCCTTCCTCGGTGCAGGCCCCGGTGGTCGTCTCGACGGGATCCGCGTCCGGCAGGTCGCAGCAGACCGGGGCCTCGGCATCCCAGGCGGCGGGTCCGCCCAGCGAGAAATGCCGGATCGACGCCCGGATCTCCCCGGTCGCGGGGTCCAGGGAGGAGGAGAGCCGTTCCCAGGTCGAGCCGTCGGTGCTCCAGGCGATTCCCAGGCGCCCGGCCGGGACCCCGGCGGCCTGGAACGGCACGGCCAGTTCTGCCGGGATCGCGAAGGTCAACCCCTCGGGGTCGAACCGGTGGAAGGGACCGGCGGCCGAGAAACCGGCGTTCGCCGGGGCGTCCGATGTCCGGGCCCGCAGTTCGGTGGGCCGGGACAGCGCCCCGGGGGGCACCGTCAGCCGTCCGCCGCCCGGAAGGACCAGCGTCCCTCCCTCGGGGCCGATGCGTTCCGATGCGGCGTCCTGCGAGGCGTCCCCGCAGGAGAAGGCCGCGGCCAGCAGGGGAACCAGGGACCACAGTCGACGGTTCATCGGGGGCCTCCCAGGAGTCTCGTCACCACCCGTGCCTTTCGGCGGGGCTCTCGATGCAAACAAGATCCGGCATTTCCGGCCCGACCGCTTGTCGAAAAATCCTGGACCGATCCGGTCGGACCAAGAGGATTCCCGTCGCATCGGGGGCGGCTTTCCCTGAGATCGGGACCCGCTGCCGATGGCCGGACCGGGAGGGAGGAGGCCCCGTGCAAGGTCGGGGTGCCTCTGGGCGGGGCCTACCCGGGAACGGGCAGCGTGACGGTGAACGTGGAGCCCACGTCCGGGGTGCTGGCCACGGTCACCTCGCCACCGTAGAGGTGGACCAGTTTCCGGACGATCGACAGGCCCAGGCCGCTGCCCTCGATGAAGCGGGTCTTCTCGTTCTTGATCCGCACGAACTCCCCGAACAGGCGGCCGCACTCCTCGGCGGTCATGCCGATGCCCGTGTCCCGGACCGTCAGCACGACGGCCCCGTCCTGCCGGGCGACGGACACGTCCACACGGCCGTGGTCCCGGTTGTACTTGACCGCGTTGGACAGCAGGTTGTTCAGGATCAGTTCGATCTCCCCGCGGTCGGCCCGCATCGGGACCGCGGGGCCCGGGGCCAGTTCGACCGAGATGCCCTGGTCCGTCGCCAGTTCGCGGGCATTCTCGACAGCCGCGGCGGCCACCTCGCGGACGTCCAGGTCCACGACGTTGCGCGCCTTGCTCCCCGACTCGATGCGGGTCAGGTCCAGCAGGTCCGTGACCAGTTTCCGCATGCCCTCCAGGCGTGCGATCGCCCGGGAGATCGGGCGGTCGTAGGCGGACAGATCCTCGCCCAGCACGCGGTCCTGCATCATGCGCAGGTAGTTCTCGATGGCCGCGGTCGGCGCCTTCATCTCGTGGGCGACCACCGACAGCAGTTCGAACCGGACGCGCTTGCGCTCCTCGGCCAGCCGCCGCGCCTCTCGCTGGACGACCAGGTGCTTGGCCGCCTTGAACAGCACGGACTTCAGTTCGTCCGGCGCGAAGGGCTTGGCCAGGAAGTCGAAGCCGCCGCGCTTGGTGGCCGCGACGGCCGTCTCCAGGGACGCGTAGGCGGTGATGACGATGGTCAGGATGTCGATCCCGTCGGCCCGGAGGCGGTCCATCAGGTCCAGGCCCGAGATGCCGGGCATCTTGTAGTCCAGCAGCAGGATGTCCGGCGCGGACTGCCGGATGGCCTCCAGGGCCTCCTCGCCCGAGGCGGCCTCCTGGAAGGTCAGTCCGAACTCGGCCCCCACGTCGGGCAGCCGGATCGTGAAGGTCCGGAGGGCGCGCTCGACCGCCATGCGGATCCCGGCCTCGTCGTCCACGACCAGCACGCGCAGGGTGTCCATGGGCCTCCTCCTCGGCGAAGGAACCCGGCCAGCCATCCGGCGGTTGGAACCGCCCCAAAGGCTGGCGGGCTCTCGGTCACCCGGCCAGCAGCCGGTCCACCTCGGACTTCAACTGCTCGTAGCGCACCGGTTTCGGCAGCACGGCGTCGGCGGGAACCCAGCGCCGCTCCTCGACGGTGGCCGCGTCGAACTCCAGGCCCGTCTCTCCGGTCACCCCGGTCACCAGGAGGATCGGCGTCCCGGGACGGGTCTTCCGCACCCGGTGTCCCAGCACGAAACCGGAATCGGGGTGCTCCATCATCAGGTCCAGGATCGCCAGGTCGAACCGGGTTCCCCCGGCCAGCACCGCCTCCCCCTGGGCCTGGCTGTCGGCCGTCACCACCTCGAAGCCGTCGGACTGCAGTCGGACCGCAGTCTGTTCCAGGAAGTCGGGGTCGTCGTCCACCAGCAGGATCGTTCTTGCAGGCATCGCAGTTCCTCCGCGTCGCGGCGAGGCACGATTCCCCGCCGCACAGTCAGTCGGCGGGCCCGCGCCGGGGCATCCGGATCGTGAAGGTCGTCCCGGTCGGGCCCGCGGCCGGGTCCGCGTTCGAGGTCGCCGAGATCTCGCCCCGGTGCATCTTCACGATGCCGTAGGACACCGCGAGGCCGAGGCCCGTCCCGCGCCCCATGGGCTTCGTCGTGAAGAACGGCGTGAAGATCTTCCCCATGTGCTCGGGCCGGATCCCCGTGCCCGTGTCGGCCACCTCGAACACCACCCGTTCCTCGTCGCCACCCGTCCGCACCGTCAGCGTGCCGCCGTCGGGCATCGCCTCGATGGCGTTCACCATCACGTTGGTCAGCACCTGGAGCACCTGGTCGCGGTCCAGTTCC
>Ga0302250_1000908_pt1 | contig 24624 bp, 19 predicted proteins | sample AAG_RA_Asp_MG_FD_193536 | JGI IMG/M metagenome (GOLD analysis project Ga0302250, IMG submission 193536) | Enriched activated sludge microbial communities from anaerobic digester in WTTP, New Holstein, Wisconsin, United States - AAG_RA_Asp | ecosystem: Engineered > Bioreactor > Anaerobic >... | reverse complement strand
TGCTGGCGGCTGCGCTGTCCGCGATCACGCTTCCGGTGCATGCGGGTGAATGGACGATTACGCCGTCGATCTCGATCAACGAGACGATGACCGACAATGTCGATCAGGTCGAGAAGCATCGGACGAGTTCCCTGGTCACGGATGTCGTGCCGGGCATCAACATCGTCGGCACGGGGGATCGGGTCAAGCTGCGTTTCGATTATCAGATGCACAACCTGTACTATTCCGACGATTCCTCGCGAAACAATCACCAGAATTTCCTGAACGCAGCCGGTACGCTCGAGGCACTGGAAAACTGGCTGTTCATCGATGCCAACGCCTCCATTTCCCAGCAAAACCTGTCGGCGTTCCGCGGGGCGACGTACTCGTCTGTCGATACCAATAACAGCAACAACACGACCGAGACGTCGACGTACCGCCTGTCGCCGTACTTCAGGGGAATGTTCGGTTCGTCCGCTGAATACGAACTGCGCTACAACCTCGCGAAAACAACCTCCGACGAAAGCAACACATATGATACGGAGACTCGTGCACTGGTTGCGAAACTGAAGGGATCTCCCCAGCTATCGAAGTTCGGATGGGCGCTTGACGCCAGCACGCAGAAATCGGAATTCGATAACGGTCGCGACAATGAGGCTGATCTGTTGCGAGGCGTCCTGACCTATCAATACGATCCCCAGTTCCGCGTCTCTCTCATCGCCGGGCGCGAATCGAACGATTACGTGAGCGTCGACAAGAAGTCGCATACGATCAAGGGGTTGGGCGTCGAATGGTCGCCGACGGATAGAACCCTGCTGTCAGCGTCGCGGGAAGACCGCTTCTTCGGCAACAGCGACAGCATCACCTTCACGCATCGCACGGCACGGACAGCCTGGAAATACCGGCAGACGAAGGATGCAGTCACTTCGACGGATCAGATGTCCGGCGGGATTGGCACCTATTTCGACCTCTTCGACAGCATGTTTCTGTCAGCCATTCCTGATCCCGCAGCCCGGGCGGCATTCGTGAATGCCTTCCTGCAAGCCAATGGAATTTCTCCGACGGCACAGTTGCAAGGCGGATTCATGACGACCGGCGTAACCCTGCAGAAGCGCCGCGAGTTGTCTTTTGCGCTTTCAGGAGCGCGCAATACCGTAACCTTCGCCGCGACGCAGAACGATACCTCGGATCTCTCGCAAGTGGCCGGGACAGGCTGGTTTGCCGGAACCGATTTTGCCAACATGAACAAAGTGCGACAGACCGGCGCCAGCGTAAACTGGTCGCACAAGCTTACCGGGCTATCAACCCTGACCGGAGGCTTTTCCCGGCTGAAAAGCGAGGGGCGTGGCGGATCGACGGTCAGCACCGACGAAGATTTGTTTACAGTGAATTTCCTGACCAAGCTGGGGCCGCAAACCGATGTCGGCGTCGGCTTCCGGAGGATCGACGTAGACGGAACGACGAGTTACACCGAGAACGCGGTGACCGGAACGTTCTCGCATCGCTTCTAGGCGCGCGCATCATGTATGAGTCCTTCTATGGCTTGAGCAGCAAGCCATTCCAGCTCAATCCTGATCCGAATTTCTATTTCGGCAGCAAGCAGCATCGGCGTGCCACCGCTTACCTCGAATACGGATTGCATCAGAACGAAGGATTCATCGTCGTTACGGGTGAAGTCGGCGCCGGCAAGACGACGATCGTGCGTGGACTGCTCAGCAAGCTTGATCCGGCCAAAGTGGTGGCAGCGCATCTGGTCAGCACGCAGCTCGATGCCGACGATACCCTGCGCATGGTTGCCGCGGCCTTTGGCGTGCGTACCAAGAATCTCGGCAAGTCGGATGTGCTGCTCGCCCTGGAAGCGTTTCTGGTCGACATCACGCGACAGGGCAAGCGTTGCCTGCTGATCGTCGACGAGGCGCAGAACCTTACGCCGCACGCCGTCGAGGAATTGCGCATGCTTTCGAACTTCCAGTTCGAGACGCAGGCCCTGTTGCAGAGCTTCCTGATCGGCCAGCCCGAGTTCCGCAGCATCATGCAGAGTCCGCACATGCAGCAGTTGCGGCAACGAGTGATTGCCGCCTGCCACATCGGCCCGATGGACGAGGACGAAACGCGCGGTTATGTCGAGCATCGGTTGAAATGTGCGGGCTTTTCAGGCCCTCCGCTGTTTGATGGGGGAGCCTACAAGGCCGTTTTCACTGCCAGCGGCGGTGTGCCCCGGCGGATCAACTCGTTGTGCGACCGGGTGCTGCTGTCCGGGCTTCTCGGCGGGAAATCTTCGTTCAAGGCGGCGGATGTCGAGGAAGTTGCCAAAGAGTTGAATGAGGAAACGCTGGCGCCGGGAATCGTTCCGCAAGACCCGCCGGGCGTCAGCGAGCGCCCCCTGCAAGATGGCCGGCTGACCGATACCGGGGTCATGGACCTTAACCTGGCTCGACTCGAACTCGATGCACAGATTGCCGACGAGGCGTTGCACGCCATTACCGACCTCAAACAGGGGATCAGCGAGCAGAGAATCGTCCGGCTGGAGCGCAGCATGATCCGCATCGAGCGCAGCACGGCGGCGACGCTGAGCTTGCTGCAGCAACTCGTCAATTCGATCCGGGTGCAGCGTCCGGAAAAGGAAGGGCAGGGCTGAGGCGAATGGAGCGCGATCCCCTCACCAACGCCTTCACCATCGACGTCGAGGACTACTTCCAGGTTTCGGCGTTTGCGCCCTATATCCCGCGTGATCATTGGGACAGCAAAGCCTGCCGGGTCGAAGGCAACGTCGAGCGCATCCTGCAGATGCTCGCAGATCACGGAACGCACGCCACCTTCTTTACCCTGGGCTGGATCGCGCGGCGGCATCCTCGCCTGGTCCGCAGCATCGTCGAAAACGGCCACGAAGTGGCCAGCCACGGCTACGGCCACGAGAGGGCGAGCGACCTCGACGAAGCCGCCTTTTTCGCCGATATCGACAGTTCGCGAAAGCTGCTCGAAGACATCGCCGGGCAGCGGGTCAGCGGCTACCGCGCTCCCAGCTTTTCGATAGGGACCCGAAATCTCTGGGCCTTCGATTGCTTGCTGAAGGCAGGGTATACGTACAGTTCAAGCATCTACCCGATTCGCCACGATCATTACGGCATGCCGGACGCGCCTCGCTTCGCGCATCCGGTGCGCGACGGCTTGTGGGAGATTCCGGTTACCACTGCCTGTTTCTTTGACCGCAATTGGCCAGCCAGCGGGGGCGGATACTTCCGTCTCATGCCGTATGCCATGTCGCGATGGCTGTTGCGGCGGGTAAACCACCTCGACAAGCAACCGGCGATTTTTTATTTCCACCCTTGGGAAATCGACGTCGATCAGCCACGAATCCCCGGAATCGACGCAAAGACGCGCTTTCGTCACTATCTCAACCTGCACCGCATGGAAGCGCGAATCAGACGCCTCCTCTCCGATTTCAAATGGGGCCGGATGGATGAAATCTTCCTGCCCGGCCGCATCGGGAGCGGTTGATGGCGTTAACGACAGGTGACAAATCCAGTGGTGCGTTGGCCGTTCGACAACTCCAGGCGGAGGATCCCGAATCCGCGCGTCGCTGGGACGACTTCGTGTTCCGCTGCCCGGAGGCGACGTTTTTTCATCGGTCGGGTTGGCAGGAGATCGTTTCCGGCGTCTTCCGGCACCGTACCTATTTTCTTTACGCCGAACGGGGCGGTGCGATCGAAGGTGTGCTGCCCCTGGCCCATGTGAACAGCCGTTTGTTCGGTAACGCGCTCGTCTCGCTGCCGTTCGCCGTTTATGGCGGTGTCGCCGCCGTCAATGCCGAAGCCGCGGATGCGCTGGAAGCGGAGGCGCAGGCAATTGCCCAACAGCTTGGCGTTGATCACCTCGAATTGCGCAATTTCAATCAGCGCCACGCCGACTGGCCGACGCAGGATCTGTACGTCTGCTTCCGCAAGCCCATCGACCCGGGCGTCGATGCCAACATGCAGGCCATCCCGCGCAAACAGCGGGCGATGGTGCGCAAGGGGATCAAGAACGGACTGCGCAGCGACGTCGAACGTACCGTAGGGCACTTCTTTCCGCTTTACGCCGACAATGTTTTGAGACACGGCACGCCAGCCATGCCCCGGCGCTATTTCGAGCGACTGCTGCAGGTTTTCGGCGAGGATTGCGACGTCCTCACCGTTTTCGATCCGCAGGGCCGGGCGATCAGCAGCGTGCTCAATTTCTATTTCCGCGACGAGGTGCTGCCGTACTACGCCGGCGACGACGTATCGGCGCGCGACCTGGCCGGCAACGATTTCAAATATTGGGAACTGATACGGCGCTCCTGCGAACGCGGTCTCCGCATCTTCGATTACGGGCGAAGCAAACAAGGCACCGGTTCTTACGCGTTCAAGAAGAACTGGGGGTTCGAGCCGAAGCCGCTGTTCTACGAGTATCGGCTCTACCGGCGCGACAGCATCCCGCAGAACAACCCGGCCAACGCCAAGTACCGGCTGTTCATCGAAGCCTGGCGTCGCCTGCCCATTGGAGTCGCGAACCGGCTCGGCCCTTTCATCGTGCGCAATCTGGGTTAGGCCATCCGCATGAATACGTGGCTGTTTTCAAAGGCTTCAATCGAACCCCGTCATTGCCGCGCAGGCCGGAAGCCGGGGGCATCCGCCAGGGTCCCGGCCTCCGCCGGGACGACGGGCAAGGGCAGGGCGGATATTATTTCCACGGTCCTTTCCTCCTCCTCGTCGTCATTCCGGCGCAGGCCGGAATCCAGAAATCCGAGCGCAACCTTTTTCAAGACAGGAAAAACCTTCTCAAGCCTATCCTTCCCAAATGAAGCAGCCTTGCGTTTACATTCTCGCCAGTCGGAAAAACGGAACACTCTATGTCGGAGTGACGTCCGATGTGGTGCAGCGCGTCTGGCAGCACAAGCACGACCAGGCCGAGGGATTCACCAAAAAATACGGTGTTCATACGCTGGTCTGGTGCGAGCTCCATGCAACGATGGAATCAGCCATCTCTCGCGAGAAAGCGATCAAGGAATGGCAGCGGGCCTGGAAAATAAGGCTCATCGAATCAACCAACCCGCAATGGCGAGATCTTTACAGCGAGATTGTGTGATTCGTCATTCCGGCGCAGGCCGGGAGCCGGGAACGGCCTTTGATGCATCCTCCTGGGTCCCGGCCTCCGCCGGGACGACAAGCGAGAACCCGCGTCATTCCGGCGCAGGCCGGAATCCAGGAACGGCGTTTGAGGCATCCTCCTGGGTCCCAGCCTCCGCCGGGACGACAACGTCAAGGCGTGTGCCATGAGCAATCTGCTATACCTCGTTCATCGCCTGCCGTATCCCCCAAACAAGGGCGACAAGGTGCGTTCGTTCAATCTGCTCCGGCATCTGGCGGCGAAGCACCGCGTGTTCCTCGGTACCTTCATCGACGACCCGCAGGACGAAGCCTACGTCGACAAGTTGCCTGACTATTGCGCCGGGACGCATATCGTCCGGCTCTCGCCGCGTGTGGCGAAACTGCGCAGCCTGTCCGGACTGCTCAACGGCGAGGCGCTGACCTTGCCGTATTACCGCAACGCCGGACTGCAGGACTGGGTCGACCAGACGATCAAGAACGAAAAGATCGACGCCGCCGTCGTCTTTTCGTCCGCCATGGCCCAGTACCTGATGAAGCACTCTTCACTACGCACACTCGTCGATTTCTGTGACGTCGATTCGGCCAAATGGACACAGTACGCCCCCGATCACCGCTGGCCGTTGTCCTCGATCTACCGGCGCGAAGGTGAACGGTTGCTGGCGTTTGAGAAACAGGCTGCCGCGGCGGCGAACCACGGCTTCTTCGTCACCGAAGCCGAGACGGAACTGTTCCTGAAAGCCGCTCCGGAATTCCGCCAGAAAGTCTCGGCGATGGGCAACGGCGTCGATTCCGATTTCTTCTCGCCCGAACACGCGTTGGTCTCTCCGTTTGCTGCAGACGAAGTGCCGCTGGTTTTCACCGGCGCCATGGACTACTGGCCGAACATCGACGCGGTGAAATGGTTCGTTTCCGAGATATTCCCACGCCTGCTGGCGGAACAGCCGGCGCTTCGCTTCTACATCGTCGGGCGCAGTCCTGCGCCGGCAGTTCAGGAACTCGCTGGCGAGCGTGTGGTCGTCACAGGGACGGTGCCCGATGTGCGGCCGTATCTGCGCCATGCCGCAGTGGTGGTTGCGCCGCTGCGCATCGCCCGGGGTATCCAGAACAAGGTGCTGGAAGCAATGGCCATGGCCGTGCCGGTTGTCGTCGCCCGTGGCTGCGGCGAGGCGGTGGACGCTGTTCCCGAGCAGGATTTCCTGCTGGCGGAAAGCGTCGACGATCATGTGCGGCAGATCAATGCGCTGCTGGCCTCGCCGGAGCGTCGCGCATCGATCGGCGAAGCGGCAAGGCGCCAGGTGGTGCGGCGTTACAGTTGGGATGCGCATCTGGCGACCATCGACCGCCATTTGGGGCCGGTAGCCGGAAATTGACGGGGGCGAAACACGCGATGGATCAGGCCGAAAAGGACGAAGCGACCGGACCGCAATCCGCACAATGCACCCGCCTGTGGCGGCAGCCGCTCGCCGTATTGGCCATCACGCTGCTGATCATTCTTGTCATCTATCGCGAAACGGCGTTGACCATGGCCGCGATCTGGGCGCGCAGCGACACGTTTGCGCACGGTTTCCTGGTGCCGCTGATCACGCTCTGGCTCGTCTGGCGAAAGCGCGCGTCGTTTGCCGATGTCGTTCCTCGGCCAAACTACTGGGTTCTGCTGTTGATCGCCGGCGCTGGGTTTGGCTGGCTGCTCGGGGAAATGGCGACGGTCGGGCCGCTTTCCCAGTTTGCCCTGACCGCGATGGTGATCCTGGCCGTTCCGGCCGTGCTTGGCCTTGATGCGGCGCGCAAGATCATTTTCCCGCTCGCCTTTCTCTTCTTTGCCGTGCCGTTCGGCGAGTTCGCCATGCCGCAACTGATGGAATGGACGGCCGATGTCACCATTCTAGGCCTGCGCGCGAGCGGCATTCCGGTCTATCGCGAAGGCCTGCACTTCATCATTCCCTCGGGCGCCTGGTCGGTTGTCGAAGCCTGCAGCGGCGTGCGCTACCTGATCGCTTCGCTGATGGTCGGCACCCTGTTCGCCTACCTCAACTATCGTTCGCTGAAGCGTCGCCTGCTGTTCGTCGGGGTCGCCTTCCTCGTGCCGATCGTCGCCAACTGGGCGCGGGCCTACCTCATCGTGATGCTCGGACATCTGTCGGGCAACAAGTTGGCCGCAGGTGTTGATCACCTGATCTACGGCTGGCTGTTTTTCGGCGTGGTGATCCTGGCCATGTTCTGGATCGGCGCGCGCTGGCGGGAGGATGACGTCGAAATGTCACCCGAGACGACCATAGGAGTGGCCTCGTTGCATTGGAACAATACGAAACTCGTTCCTGCCGCGTTGGCTACGGTTCTGGTCGCCGCTCTCTGGCCGTTCGCCGAATGGCAGATCGAACGCAATGCGCCTGCCGACATTTCCCGTGTCGAGGCGATCCCGGCTGTTCAAGGCTGGACGCCGACGACCCAGCGTCTGTCAGACTGGGAGCCGGTTTATGGCAATGCTTCGGCGTATCTGCACGACAGTTATTCTGCAGATGCGGGGCAGGTCGGCCTTTACCTCGCCTATTACCGCAACCAGGGGCCGGAGCGCAAACTCGTCACCTCCGTCAATGATCTTGTGACCAGTGAAAACCGACGCTGGATCAGGGTCAGCGAAGGGCTGCGCGATGAGCAACTCGGCGGCAAAGCGCTGGCTTTGCGTACGGCGGAGCTGCGCAGCGCTGACGCCTCGCGCCTGATCGTCTGGCGCTGGTACTGGATCAACGGCCGCCTGACGCGCAGCGATCATCTGGCCAAGGCCTATACCGCGCTGTACAAGCTGCTCGGCCAGGGCGACGACTCGGCAATTGTCATCGTCTACGCACCCAAGGAAAGCGCGGGCGGGGCCGATGCCTTGCTGAGCCGCTTCGTTTCGGCAGCGTTGCCGTCGATCGAGACGGCGCTGCAACAGACCAGGAGTAAACGATGACCGGAACGGTCGATCCGCGCCCGCTGATCGTCCATGTCATGCATCGTTTCGATGTCGGCGGGATGGAGAACGGCATCGTCAACCTGATCAACCACATGCCGCCCGATGCCTATCGCCATGCGATTGTGGCGTTGACGAAGGTCACGGACTTTCGCAAGCGCATCCGGCGCGATGACGTCGAATTTTTCGCACTCGACAAGCGGCCAGGGCACGCCTTGTGGATTTACCCGCAGCTGTTCCGCCTCTTCCGGCAGCTACGGCCCGCCATCGTACACACACGCAATCTCGGGGCGCTCGAAGTCGCGGTGCCCGCCTGGGCGGCCGGCGTTCCCGCGCGTATTCACGGCGAACACGGTCGGGATTTCGACGACCTCGACGGCACATGCAAGAAAAACCAGTGGATCCGCCGGATTTATCGGCCGTTTGTGACGTATTACATAGCGCTGTCCCGCGACCTTGACCAGTATTTGACTCAGGCAGTAGGCATTCCGGCGAAACGGGTGATCCAGATCTACAACGGCGTCGATGCAGCGCGCTTCCATCCGGCTGCGCGACGCGCGCCGATTCCAGGATGCCCGTTCAACGACGAGGGGCTATGGATCGTGGGTACGGTCGGGCGCATGCAGGTGGTGAAGAACCAGACCGATCTGGCGCGGGCGTTCGTTCAAGCGCTGCAGAAGGCACCGGAATTGCGACAACGCTTGCGCCTGGTGATGATCGGCGACGGGCCGTTGCGCGGCGAGTCCCTGGCGCTGCTCGAACAGGCGGGCTGCGCCGATCTGGCCTGGCTGCCCGGCGAACGGAACGATGTGCCGGATATCCTGCGCGGGCTGGACTGTTTCGTCCTGCCGTCGCTGGCCGAAGGCATTTCGAACACGATCCTGGAGGCAATGGCGTGCGGGGTGCCGGTGATCGCCACCGATGTCGGTGGCAACGCCGAACTGATCGTGGCGGGAACGACGGGAACGCTGGTGGCCTCTGGCGATGTGCCGACCCTGGCGGCGGAGATTCTGCGGTTGTCGCAACAGGATGAAAAGACGCGAGAAATGGGCAAGAGCGGGCGGCGCCTGGTCGAGCAGAAATTCAGCATGGAGGCCATGGTGCGGCAGTATCAATCGTTGTATGACCAATGCCTGGGAATTTCCACGCTGCAATAGCGGTCTCCCTGATATGACCGAATTACGAGAAACGGAATAGTCCATGTGTGGAATTACCGGAATCTTCGATACCCGCGGGCGGCGTGACATCGATCGCGCGGTTCTGACGCGGATGAACGAGTCGCAGCACCACCGCGGCCCGGTGGAAGGTGGCGTGCATGTCGAGCCGGGGGTGGGGCTCGGGCATCGCCGCCTGTCGATCATCGACCTGGCAACGGGCCAGCAACCGCTCTACAACGAAGACCGGAGCGTCTGCGTCGTCTTCAACGGCGAAATCTACAACTACCTCGAACTCATCCCCGAATTGCAGGCGCTCGGGCACGTGTTCCACACTCGCAGCGACACCGAAGTCATCGTCCATGCCTGGGAGGCGTGGGGCGAAAAATGCGTCGAGCGTTTTCGCGGGATGTTCGCCTTCGCCCTGTGGGACCGCAATCAGGACTGCCTTTTTCTCGCCCGCGACCGGCTCGGCGTCAAACCCTTGCACTACGCGCTGCTGAACGACGGCACGCTGCTGTTCGGCTCGGAACTCAAATCGCTGCTGGCGCACGGCGGCTTGCCGAAGGACATCGACCCGCTCGCCGTCGAGGAATACTTCGCCCTCGGCTACGTCGCCGAGCCGCGCTGCATCTTCAAGCAGGCGCGCAAGCTGCCGCCGGCCTGCACGCTTCTGGTCAAGCGTGGCGAGGCGCTGCGGGAGCCGCGCGAATACTGGGATGTCCGTTTCTCGCTCGACCGCCGGATCAGCGAGGCGGAAGCCTTCGAAGAACTCACCGCACGGCTCAACGAATCCATCCGCCTGCGCCTGATGTCGGAAGTGCCGCTTGGCGCCTTCCTGTCCGGCGGCGTCGATTCGAGTGCCGTAGTGGCGCTGATGGCCGGGCTCAACAGCGATCCGGTGAACACTTGCTCGATCGCCTTCAGCGACCCGGCGTACAACGAAGCCGAGTTCGCCCGCCAGGTGGCCGAGCGTTACAAGACCAACCACTTCGTCGACACCGTCGAGAGCGACGACTTCGACCTGATCGACACGTTGGCCCGGCTCTACGACGAGCCCTATGCCGACAGCTCGGCGATCCCCACCTACCGCGTTTGCCAGCTGGCGCGCAAGCACGTGACGGTGGCCTTGTCCGGCGATGGCGGCGACGAAAGCTTCGGCGGCTATCGGCGCTACAAGCTGCACCTGATGGAAGAGGGCATGCGCTCGGCTCTGCCGCTCGGCGTTCGCCGTCCGCTCTTCGGGATGCTCGGCCGCGTTTATCCCAAGGCCGACTGGGCGCCGCGCGTCTTCCGCGCCAAGACGACCTTCGAATCGATGGCGCGAACCTCGGTCGAAGCCTACTTCTTGAGCATGTCTTTCATTCGCGATCCCTTGCGTAACGAGCTTTACAGCGACAGCTTCCGCTCAGAGCTCGGCGGCTACAGCGCCATCGACGTCTTCAACCGCCACGCTGCGCGGGCCGGAACCGACGATCCGCTAGGGCTGATCCAGTACATCGACCTGCACACCTATCTGGTCGGCGACATCAACACCAAGGTCGACCGCGCGAGCATGGCGCATTCGCTGGAGGTGCGCGAGCCGCTGATGGATCACCCGCTGGTCGAATGGCTGGCGACGCTGCCATCGACACTGAAGCTGCGGCGCGGTGAGGGCAAGTACCTGCTCAAGAAGGCGATGGAGCCCTTCCTGCCGCGGGACATCATGTACCGCCCGAAGATGGGCTTTGCCGTACCGCTGGCCCGCTGGTTCCGCGGGCCGTTGAAGCAGCGGGTGCGCGATTCACTGCTCGACGGGCGCATTGCTGAATCGGGCTGGTTCAACCCGCAGGCCATCAGGCAGATCGTCGAACAACACGAATCCGGGCGCCGCGACCACAGCACGCCGCTCTGGACCCTGCTGATGTACGACGCCTTCCTGCGCAACGTCATGGACGGCGCCGCATGAGGATTCTCTACCACCATCGGACCGCGTCGAAGGACGGCCAGGCCGTGCATATCGAGGAGATGATTGCCGCGATGCGCGCCGATGGCCACGAGGTTCGCGTGGTGGCGCCCGAGATTGGCGACCCCGGAAAGATGGGCGCCGAGGTCGGCTGGATACATCGCCTGAAGGCCTCGCTGCCCAAGGCCGTCTACGAGCTGCTCGAACTTGCCTACTCGTTGGTTGCCTACCGCAAGCTCAAGGCAGTGGCCGCGGACTTTCGGCCCGACGTCATCTACGAACGCTATAACCTGTTTCTGCTGGCGGGCGCGATGCTCAAGAAACGCCTGGGCATTCCGCTCTTGCTTGAAGTCAACTCGCCGCTCGTCTTCGAGCGGTCGCGCCACAGCGGCGGGCTGGCGCTGCCGTCGCTGGCCAAATGGGCGGAAGGCCGAGCCTGGCGCGCGGCGGACTGGGTGTTGCCGGTGACGCGCGTGCTTGCCGGTTACGTGACGGCCTACGGCGTACCCGAGGAGCGGATCGCCGTGATTCCCAACGGGATCAACAAGGCGCATTTCGATACCGCGCCGACGCCCGACCAGGCGAAGGCGCATCTGGGTCTGCAAGGTCGCCTGGTGCTCGGCTTCACCGGCTTCGTTCGCGACTGGCACGGCGTTGACCGTGTCATCGACTGGATGGCCTCCGGAGATGCGCCGCAAAACGTCTTCCTGCTCGTCGTCGGCGACGGGCCGGTACGCGAGGAACTCGAAGCGCAGGCGAAGCGCTTCGGTCTGGCGGATTCCGTCCGCTTCACCGGCGTCGTGCATCGTGATACGGTGCCGGCTCACGTCGCCGCCTTCGATGTCGCACTGCAACCGGCGGTCACGGCGTATGCCTCGCCGTTGAAAATGATGGAGTACCTGGTACTCGGCAAGGCCATCGTCGCGCCGCGAGCGTCCAATATTTGCGAAATCCTGAGCGACGATGACAACGCCGCGCTGTTCGACGAAGCCGTGCCGGGCAGCCTCGAAGCGGCATTGACCCGAATCTGCAAGGATGATGCATTACGCTGTCGCCTCGGCGCCGCCGCGCGCGAGACGATCGACCGACGGCAACTGACCTGGCTCGGCAACGCGCGCAAGGTTGTCGCGTTGGCCGAAAATTGCCGTCATACATCTTCAATGAATCAGCACTCAACAAAGAACAAGTAACTCAAGAAGGAACGAAAACAATGAAAGTTACCGTCATAGGAACTGGGTACGTTGGTTTGGTCAGTGGCACCTGCCTCGCGGAAGTGGGCAACGATGTGCTCTGCCTCGATGTCGATGCGGAAAAAATCCGCATCCTTGAAGAGGGCGGGGTTCCGATCTTCGAACCCGGTTTGCAGGAAATGGTCCGGCGCAACGTCGCTGCCGGGCGCCTGCATTTCACCACCGACGTCCAGCGTGCTGTCGATCACGGGACGATCCAGTTCATCGCCGTCGGTACGCCGCCCGACGAAGACGGTTCCGCGGACCTCAAGTACGTGCTCGCCGCAGCGCGCAACATCGGCCGGCTGATGACCGACTTCAAGGTGGTCGTCGACAAGAGCACCGTTCCCGTGGGCACTGGCGCCAAGGTCAAGGCGGCGATTGCCGACGAACTGCAGAAGCGCGGCATCGAAGTCCCGTACAGCGTCGTTTCCAATCCCGAGTTCCTCAAGGAAGGCGCGGCAGTCGAGGACTTCATGCGCCCCGACCGCGTTGTCATCGGCGCAGAGGACGAGCAGGCCATCTTCCTGATGCGCGCGCTTTACGCCCCGTTTCAGCGCAACCACGAGCGCCTGATCGTCACCGACGTGAAGAGCGCCGAGCTGACCAAGTACGCGGCCAACGCCATGCTGGCGACCCGCATCAGCTTCATGAACGAACTCGCCAATCTGGCGGAAAAACTCGGCGCCGACATCGAGATGGTGCGCCAAGGCATCGGCAGCGACCCGCGCATCGGCTACCACTTCCTCTATCCCGGCTGCGGCTACGGCGGCTCGTGCTTCCCGAAGGACGTCAAGGCGCTGATCAAGACCGCGGCCGACGATGCCGGTATCGGCCTGAAGGTGCTGCGCGCCGTCGAGGAAGCCAACGATGCGCAAAAACACGTGCTGACGGAGAAGCTCAAGGCGCGTTTCGGCGATCTCGCCGGCCGCCATTTCGCCGTGTGGGGGCTCGCCTTCAAACCGAATACCGACGACATGCGCGAGGCACCCAGCCGCGAAATCATCGCCGACCTCTTCGCCGCCGGGGCGACAGTGTCGGCCTATGACCCGGTGGCCATGGACGAAGCACGGCGCATCTTCGGCGACGATTCACGCCTGCGTTTCGCTGCCAGCCCACGCGAAGCCCTGCGTGATGCCGACGCGCTGGTGATCGTCACCGAATGGAAGGAATTCCGCAGCCCCGATTTCGATGCGATCAAGAGCGACCTGAAGCAGCCCCTGATCTTCGACGGACGCAACCTCTACGATCCGAAATTCGTGCGCGGTATGGGCATCGACTACTTCGCCATCGGGCGCTGACCGCGGAGCATAGCGAAAGTGATCTCCGCTAAGGAAACGCTGAACTATTCGTCACCCCGGCGAGGGCCGGGGTCCAGTTCGCCGAATTTTCTGGATTCCGGCCTGCGCCGGAATGACAAGCTTTCAAGCAATCGGCACTTCCTGAAACGGTTGAGCAACAAATCCCCCCTGCATCCGTCATCCCGGCGAAAGGCGGGATCCAGTTCATTGCCTTTCCTGGATTCCGGCCTGCGCCGGAATGACGAGCTTTCAAGAAATTGGCGCTTCCTGAAACGGTTGAGCAACAAATCCCCCCAGCATCCGTCATCCCGGCGAAAGGCGGGATCCAGTTCATTGCCTTTCCTGGATTCCGGCCTGCGCCGGAATGACGAGCTTTCAAGCAATCGGGGCTTCCTGAAACGGTTGAGCAACAAATCCCCCCAGCATCCGTCATCCCAGCGAAAGGCGGGATCCAGTTCATTGCCTTTCCTGGATTCCGGCCAGCGCCGGAATGACGAGCTTTCAAGCAATTGGCACTTCCTGAAACGGTTGAGCGACAAATCCCCCCTGCATCCGTCATCCCGGCGAAAGGCAGGATCCAGTTCATTGCCTTTCCTGGATTCCGGCCTGCGCCGGAATGACAAGCTTTCAAGCAATCGGCGCTTCCTGAAACGGTTGAGCAACAAATCCCCCCTACATCCGTCATCCCGGCGAAGGCCGGGATCCAGTTCGTTGCTTTTTCTTGATTCCGGCGTGCGCCGGAATGTCGAACTCAAACCAAACCTTCGTGCCCCCTCGTCGCTCACGCAGGCATACGCCCAATGATAAAAACCCTCCTGTTCTCCACGCTCTACCCCAGTTCCGCGAGGCCGATCCACGGCATTTTCGTGGAGACACGCCTGCGCGAACTGCTGAAAACGGGGGAAGTGGAGACGAAGGTCGTGGCGCCGGTGCCGTGGTTTCCATTCTCGGGCGAGCGTTGGGGCGAGTATGGACGCCTTGCCGCCACACCGCATTTCGAGCAGCGAAACGGCGTTGATGTGCATCATCCCCGTTACTTCCTGCCGCCGAAAATTGGCATGAACATCGCCCCACATACCCTGGCGCTGGGCGCGTTGCCGACGATCGAGAAACTCATGCGTGACGGGTTCGACTTCGACCTGATCGACGCGCATTACTATTACCCCGACGGGGTGGCCGCGACCTTGCTCTCAAAATGGTTATCGAAACCGTTTGTCGTTACGGCCCGAGGATCCGATATCAACCAGATCGCAAGATACGGGATTCCAAAAACCCTTATTCGTTGGTCAGCTCACCGGGCGGCGGCATCCATCGCCGTTTCCCGTGCCTTGAGCGATGCCATGGCCGAACTCGGAATAGCGCGGGAAAAACTGAGCGTGTTCCGAAACGGGGTTGATCTGGAAAAATTTTACCCAGTGAGTAAAACGGAGGCTAGAAAAAAGCTCGATTGGCCCGATGATCCGACACTGATATCGGTCGGCAATCTCGTTGAGAACAAGGGGCATCATATCGCGATGGAATCGCTGACGCTTCTTCCTGGATACCGGCTGGCAATTATCGGAGACGGGCCTGAACGTTTGAGGCTGCAACTGCTTGGGCAAAGACTGGGGGTCTCTAATCGCGTAATCTTCATCGGACGAGTTGCTCAAAGGAATCTGTCCGCCTATTACAGTGCGGCGGACGTGCTGATTCTCGCTTCAAGTCGTGAGGGCTGGCCTAACGTTCTTCTTGAAGCCATGGCTTGTGGAACTCCGGTCATTGCCTCCAACGTTGGAGGCGTACCGGAAATCATCACCCGTCCTGTTGCAGGAAGGATGATGGCGGCACTGACTCCTCATGCGCTGGTTGATGCCTGCAACGATCTTTTTGCAAAATATCCCGATTCAACATCTGTGCGATCCTACGCTGAGGAGTTCGGATGGGACGCCACGACGAGAGCTCAACTTGATTTGTTCAAGGAGATTCTCCATGCGTGATCTTCTGATAACAGCGATCGTTTTTGGCCTCATCCCTTTCGTTTTCAGGACTCCCCGTATTGGGGCTTATCTGTGGGCTTGGTTGTCATTGATGAACCCACACAGACTCGCCTACGGTTTTTCCAGGAATTTTCCATTTGCTTACATCGTAGCGTTGTCCACCCTTGTCTCATTCGTCTTCGCGGGAAAAGATCGGAAGAAATTCCCGGTCAGCAGCATTACTCTGGTCTATCTCCTTTTCATTTTCTGGATGTCCTTTACCTGCCTGTTTGCCATCAACAGAATGGATTTGGTTCTGGAGAGGTGGGTTTTCGTCCTTAAGATTCATTTGATGATGCTGATAACGCTAATGCTGATCCGTGATCGCAAACCGATCGAATGGCTTGTATGGGTGGTGACCTTCTCTGTTGGCTTTTACGGCATCAAGGGCGGGATATGGACATTGCTCGGTGGTGGCGGTGGCGGGCGTGTTTGGGGGCCGCCGGGGAGCATGATCTGGGACAACAACGGCTTGGCTTTGGCTCTAGTCGTTCTGGTGCCATTCATGTACTACCTGTATCAGGTATCGACGGGGCGCTTCGTCAGGCTGGCCCTAATGGGTAGCAGTGTTTTAACCTGCTTTGCGATATTGGGAAGTCAGTCGCGCGGCGCTTTTCTAGCCTTGATAGCGATGGCGGGATTCCTCGCGCTCAAAAGCAAACGCCCCGTGTTGATGAGCTTTTTGTTGCTGGCCTTGCTGGCTACTGCAATTGCGTTCATGCCTGATACATGGTCCAACCGGATGGAAACGATACGGTCGTTTGAGCAAGACAGCTCGGCAATGTCCCGCATTTACACTTGGAAGACGCTATGGAACCTTGCCATTGACAGACCATTTGTCGGAGGAGGATTTCGGACGGACAACGCTCTTGTGTTTGCGTTGTATGGGCCGGGACGAATCGGGGACTATGAGGGCAGCCAAATTCTGGTGGCGCACAGCATCTATTTCGAAGCTTTGGGTGAACACGGTTTCCCAGGACTGATCCTCTATCTGTCACTCGGTTTCCTCTCATGGCGCAGAGCAGGGAAACTGGCGCGTCAGACCCGTGATGATCCGGAATTCGGTGAATGGGTTCCGCTCCTGATGCGCATGGTTCAGGTCAGCCTGACCGGATTCTCTGTCGGCGGGGCTTTCTTGTCGCTTACGCATTTCGATCTGCCTTACTACATCGTATCCTTCGTAATTCTGGTCGATGCGACGGTTCGTGAACGGGACAAGAAAAAACTGGTCGACGCTGCCAGCAACCCGATGATTAATGCCGTACCAAACGGAGACCCGAGGTGACCGTCATGGCGAACCTTGCGTCCGTTCTCGCAAGAAGTGCGCTTGGCTTGTTCGGCACGCTCGTTTCGTCAAGGCTGTCGATACTGATTTTCCACCGGGTTCACCCCAAGCCGGACCCGCTGTTCCCGCATGAACCGGACGCTGCCAGATTCGACGCGATGATGCGTTATGTGTCGAGTACTTATCGAGTGCTAACCCTAGGCGAGGCCGTCGAACACTTGAATCAAGACACCCTGCCGCCGCGTTCTCTGGTGATTACCTTCGATGACGGCTATGCCGACAATGCTGATGTGGCGCTGCCCATCCTGCAGCGGTATGGCTTGCGGGCCACTTTTTTTGTATCAACCGGCTTTCTCGACGGCGGCCGCATGTGGAACGATTCGGTCATCGAATGCGTGCGCTCCTGTAGCCACGGGCAGGTTGATCTCGGGCTCTTTGGCCTGGAGCGGTTCTCGTTGACTACCCCGGCAGAGCGAACCACCGTCATCGACTTGCTTCTCCCCCATATCAAGTACATGGATCTTTCTGGACGCGAGGAAGCAATCTCCAGCCTGCAAAAGATGTGCGGCGTCGCCGCCTTGCCGGAGGATCTGATGATGGCCTCGGATCAAGTGCGTGATCTCTATCGTTCCCGTATGGAAATCGGGGCGCACACGGTGAGTCATCCCATCTTAACCTCCATTACACGGCCGGAAGCCGAGCGAGAGATCCGGGAAGGAAAATGCGGGCTGGAGTCGATCATCAACGCGCCCGTAGACGTTTTCGCCTATCCCAACGGCAAGCCGGATCAGGATTACGATTATTCGCACGTTGCGATGGTGAAGGAAATCGGGTTCCGTGGTGCGGTTTGTACGGCACCTGGTGTTGCTCAATCTAGTGACGACGTTTTTCAGCTACCTCGCTTCACACCTTGGGGCAGATCGTTAATGCTGTGGGGAGCGCGGCTGGCCATGAATCAGTTAAACAGTGAGTTTGCGACAAGCACTCACAATATGCCGGATGTCGCGGAAGAAGTTACCGCGTCCTGACAGAGCTTGGCGGAGGCAAACGAATGCCAGAACTATGCGACGAACAAGGATTAAGCCTCAAGTCACGTGCGATTGCGATCCTGGACAAACTGATCTCGATCGAACGCCTGGCTGCTTTTCTACACTTATCGGCGCGTCTTGTCGTTCTGGTCCGCAAACCTTTCGTCATTGGGATTACGGGCTCGGTAGGCAAAACTACCACGATAGAAATGATCGCAGCGGTTCTCAAACGGTCAGAAGTTGAGTCTCTTGTAGGTGAAGTGGGTCGAGCCGAAAACAACATGAACGATGATCTCGGAGTGCCCGCCACGTTGCTGCAGTTTTGCGACCTGAAGGAAGAGTACGCCCCCAGCAGGCTGAGAGCTGCTTGCCTCGCACCATTCCGTGTCTTGCGAATCATCTCCGGAATTGGTCATTACCCGAAAGTCTTTGTGCTTGAGTTTGGTGCTGGTTGGGGGGGGCATGTCGCCCGTTTAGCCGCGATGGCGAGGCCTCAAGTTGCCGTGGTGACAACTATCGGAGCAGCGCATCTGGAACGCTTCAAAACGCTGGAGGGAGTGGCCAACGAGAAAATGGCGCTGGTCAAGGCCGTTCCGCCTTCGGGGTTGGTGGTTTTGGGCAGCGGTCACGATTTCGTTAACCAACTGGAGCGAGCGAGCAACGCGCCAGTTGTGAAGGTGAATGGAAGGGGAGCTGAGTTTGCAGAAAATGCGGCTCGTGCCATCTGTGGCTATTTGCGCATTCCCGATGCCGTCGTGGAATACGGCTTGCGGGAGTTCAAACCGCCAAAGGGGCGCCTGAATGTTCTGAAGCTCGGCAACATGACTTTGATCGATGACAGCTACAACGCGAACCCAGCATCAATGAGATATGGCCTGGATACCCTTGCAAAATCAGAGGCAAAGGGAGGTCGCAAGGTCGCAGTCTTGGGGTATATGGCCGAACTTGGGGAAAACGCACCGCAGTATCACGAGGAAATCGGGGCCTATGCCCGTGGTCATGCCGACTACGTGATCGGAGTCGGAGAACTGGCAAAGTACTACGATGCGGATATCTGGTTTGATAGTAGCGAGGCCTGTGCAGAGCAAATTGAAAGCGTGTTGCGACAAAATGATTGCGTGCTAGTCCATTGAAACAAAGAGATTGCACCCCATATGGTGTGCATGGGAAAGATGAATCTGAGTGATTTGGAGCGGGAAGAGTTGGAAGGCTTGCAGCGCAAGCGGACAGCGGCAATGGCGCAGGTTCGGCGCGCGAAGCTGATTCTTCTGCTCGATGACGGTGTGTCGCGGGACACGATCATGAATACGCTGGGCTGCGACTCGCGCTTTATCGCGACGTGGCGAGCGCGCTTTGCCGAGGAACGGCTGGCGGGTCTGTACGGAAGGCATCCGGGTCGCGCACCGCGGCGCAACTTGCCGCGCCTGGAAGCCCGTGTGCTCGACTACACGCTCAAGCGCAAGCCGAAGGACGGTTCCACGCACTGGAGCAGCCGCAAGTTGGCAGCCGAACTGGGTATTTCGTTCATGGACGTGCAGCGTATCTGGCGTCGTCATGACCTGAAGCCCCATCGCGTGAATCGACACATGGTCTCCAACGATCCGGACTTCGAGACCAAGGCGGCCGATGTGATTGGCCTGTATCTGAACCCACCGGCCAACGCAGCGGTGTTCTGCGTCGACGAGAAGACCGCGATTCAGGCGCTCGACCGTAAGGACCGGATGCTCCCGCTGTCGCCCGGACGTGCCGAGAGCCACGGATTTGAATACAAGCGCAATGGAACGCTCAGCCTGTTTGCGGCACTGAACACCGCCACCGGCGAGGTCGTGGGAAAGACGGCGGCACGTCACACCAGCGCACAGTTCGTTGCTTTCCTCTCTGACGTGGTCGCCAGCCAGCCCAAAGGACGCGAGATTCACGTCATCTGCGACAACGTCAGTAGCCACAAGACCGCGGCAGTCGATACCTTCCTCGTCGATCATCCCAACGTCTCGATGCATTTCACGCCCACCTACAGTTCCTGGTTGAACCAGGTCGAGAATTGGTTCGGCCGCATCCAGCGCGACGTCATTGCTCGCGGCATCTTCACCAGCACCTCCGACTTGCACAAAAAGCTCATGCGCTACATTCGCCAGTACAACAAAAATGCCAAACCACTCAAGTGGAAGTATGCCGATCCGTCCCGCCATATCCGGTGCGATTCTTCTGGTTCAATGGACTAGTAAAAGGCTCTGGTTCTGCCCGCATGAGGAGAGTCGCGGAGAAGATAATGATGTTGGAAACCGGATGATTCTGTTTTCATAGAGTATAGAAGGATGTTCTGTGTTCCGCCATGCCAATTGATTAGGCTGTAGGCAGATCACCAACGGATGCCTCGTGGAATTTTCTAGGGAGACAGTAGATGCGACTAACCGGAATTGATATCAAGACTACTCAAGATCATGTCAGATTGATCGGTCGCGTGGTACGCGATTCCAACCACAAAATTGTGGAATGGGCGATCAATGAATCCGAATTTCACGAGACCGGCGTTAATAAACAAGAAGCTGAAGTCTACTTTGAGTTTCCGAGGCGTTACGAGTCTTTCGTTTCGCAAACAGCAGATGCGTTTGCAATCGCTCTGATGCTTCCCTCGATGGCGGCAGGAGAGCCACTGGAGATCGATCTGCCCGTTTCGGAGACTTTGCTTTTTAATCTTGCGGGAATTCAAGACATCTTCTGCGCCTGGTACCCGGACAGATTCCAGCGCGTCCCGATTCGTGCGGAACCGCGCATTGAGCAGAGAAAGCCACGGGCGCAACGTGCCGCCTCTTTTTTCTCGGGCGGGGTCGATTCCTTTTATACGTTGCTTAAACGCCTCGGTCCTGATCCGCTACCGGTACCCTTAACGCACATAATCTTCATGCATGGTGTCGAGCAAAAACTCGATAATAGCCAAGGAGCTCACCTATCTCAGCAACGTGCAGAAGAAATCGCAACGTTATCGGGTATTGAATGCATAAGCGGCGAGACCAATCTTCGCACGGTGTTCCCTTTGCACTGGGAGCGTTACTACGTTGGAGCTGTATTAGCTGCGGCGGCGGTAGCGTTATCGGATGGTCTTGGCTTTGTTTGTATTCCGTCCTCAAATACTCACCGCGAGCCCAGAATTACTGGCACATCGCCGCTTGTAGATGAGCGCTACTCTACGGAGTCAGTGCATATAGTGCACGACGGGAGCGAGTCCGGACGTGCCGAAAAGATGAAGCGCATTATGCAATGGAACAAGGAACTCGTATTGCAGAATCTGCGTGTATGCTTTGACAACTCGGCGGGGAATTTCAACTGTGGAAAATGTTACAAGTGTGTGCGAACCACGGTTGCGCTGAAGGCTTTGGGTCTATTTGGTGAGGCATCAACGTTCCCCGATAAATCAACGTCCCATTGGGGAAGAGTCTTGCTTGAGGATCTCCCCGTCCATACCCGCGAGAACTTGGCATTGGCCCACGAGACTGGCAGTGATCCAGAACTGGTCAAGTTGCTCGAACGGGTTGTTCGCAAACTCAACCGTTATGACGCGTTGGCGATTCTCGCAAAGAACTCACCTCTGGATCATGTACTGCCTGCATATCGGAAGATTCGCGCTTGGGCTGGTGGCGCCCCAAGATCTCGCTAGTGGGAATTTCATAGTCAATCCCATTGCATTCTCATAGTGTATGTGGCCGCAGTTGATAATTCGTGGGCGTTATTGGGTGGATATTCAATGAACTTGTTAGGAAGATTCTCTGCATATTTTCCATTCATGCGCCGGGTTAGCGGCGAGTATGGTATTTCGCCAATCCGACAAATATCGGAGATAGCACATCTCTCACGCGGCCCTGGCCGGATTGGGCCTGGTGATTATTACGCGTATCGTCTTTTCGACGATTCAATACCGATGTCCGAGAAAGAGCGATTCGTTGGCTGGAAGACCGAATCGCGGCTTGATGCATTGAATGAACGTTCGTGGCATTGTCTCGGGTTGGACAAGGTGCTGATGTATTCCTTGTTTCAAAGCAATGGCATTCGCCATCCTGAAACACGCGCGATCTATTTGTCTGGTCGAGGCCGACCGCTTCCCGGTGCCTCCAGTCTCAAAACCTCGGAGGAACTGCGTTCCTGGCTGAGAACCGCCGCGAACTATCCTTTCTTTTCCAAACCGTCTGCGAGCGGCTTTGCGCGGGGCGCTTTCTTCGCTGATCACTACGATCCGGCCCAGGATCGTGTTGTGTTCAAGGACGGAGGAAGCGCAAGGGTTGATGACTTCGAGAACCTGTTTGATGATGTCGAGCATTTGGGTTATCTCTTCCAAACGCCAATACGGCCGGATTCGCGACTGGTTGGTAACTTGGGTTCCATTGTTTCGAGCCTGAGAATGATGGTCCTGTATGACGAAGTCCAGGGGCCACTCTTGCATCGTTGTTTCTGGAAACTGCCTACGGGAACCAACACGCACGATAACTATGATGGCGGACGGACAGGAAATCTCGCGGCGGGGATTGACCATCAGACCGGGAGGATTATGCGCGCGATTACCGGGTTTGGCCTGGATGAAGTCGAGGTGACGCATCATCCGGATTCAGGAGTTCCGCTTACAAGCTTATGCGTTCCCGATTGGGACAAAGTGGTCGATTTTACGCTCCAGTCAGCCCTGACCTTGCCAAAGCTTCGTTTTCAGCAGTGGGATATTTCGCTGTCGGAAGAGGGACCGATGGCTCTGGAAGTAAACCTTTTCGGTACCGGAGGCGGAACAGCATCGCAACTTATTTACCGCAAAGGGTTGCTCGACGAAACGATGAATTCGTTTCTGTCGAGGCACGGACTTTAGTTGGGGAATGATTATCGGCGGTGGGAATTCGGCCCATGGACTTTGATGGCGAAAGCAGCGCTGCTATTTTCAAATCTTGAAATAGTTGCGATACCAGGCAACAAAATTGGCGACTCCCTGCTCAACCGGAGTGTCCGGCTTGTAGCCGAACCGCTCAACGAGATCGGCTACATCGGCAAAAGTGTCCGGCACATCTCCCGGTTGCAGTGGCAGCAATTCCATCTCCGCTTTCATGCCCAGCGCCTTCTCAACCGCCGCGATGTAGTCCATCAATTCGATCGGTTTGTTGTTGCCGATGTTATAGACCCGCCACGGGCTGGTGCTGGTGCCCGGGTCGGGTTGCGCTCCGCTCCATGAGGGATTGGGCGTTGCCGGGTGGTCGAGAACCCGGATCACGCCTTCGACGATGTCGTCGATGTAGGTGAAGTCCCGCCGGTGTTTGCCATAGTTGAAAACCTGAATCTTCTCGCCGGAAAGAATGGCTTTTGTGAACTTGAACAGCGCCATGTCGGGCCGCCCCCAGGGGCCATAGACGGTGAAGAAACGCAAACCGGTCGTCGGCAGGCCGTAGAGATGGCTGTAGGTGTGCGCCATCAGTTCATTGGATTTCTTGCTGGCCGCGTAAAGGCTGAGCGGATGGTCTACGTTGTGATGCACCGAGAAGGGCATTGTCGTGTTGGCGCCATAGACACTGGAACTCGACGCGTAGACGAGATGCTCTACGCCGTTGTGTCGGCAACCCTCCAGAATATGGGCAAAACCGACGATGTTGCTGTCGATGTAGGCCAGCGGATTTTCGATCGAATAGCGAACGCCGGCCTGCGCGGCTAGATTCACTACGCGTTGCGGCTTGTGCGTGGCAAATGCGGTCTCAATCGCCTTGCGGTCGGCAAGGTCGATGCGTAGGTGAGTGTAACTCGGGTGGTTTAATTGACGCGCCAGCCGTGCTTCCTTGATGGCCGGATCGTAGTATTCGTTGTGATTGTCGATGCCGACGACTGTGTCGCCGCGATCAAGCAGGCGTAGCACCAGACTTGAGCCAATAAATCCGGCTGCGCCGGTAACAAGCACCTTCATTGATTACTCCTAAAATGACTGTTTGTGTTGGTGGCGGTTGCGCGTAGGGTGGGCTTCCCCCGGTTTTTCGTCTGCCAAAGGGCGGTTTTCATGCTACCAGTTTTTTCTGATGCAGCTCCCTGATCCAGCTTTCCAGATACTGAACGGGCAACTTGGAACCCGGTGCTGCGAATGTTGCCGTTCCCGGCTGTAGAAAACCTCGATAGGTAGTGTGCCGTCTTATGTGCAAAAGCATCGGCGCTAGAAAGCGGAGAGGTGGTCATGGTAAGAGGTTGATTGTGCAGATCGACCTTGAACCCGTTGGGAGGGCAAACCATGACCACGAAAGAGCGTAATACGAAGTTGTCGGCAGCGGAAGCGGTGGCAGGCGACCGTGATTTGATCAAGGCGCTGATGAAAGAAGCGCTACAGGAAGTTCTGGAAGGCGAGATGAGCGAGTTTCTGGGAGCGTCGTCGGGCGAACGCACGGAAGCGAGAAGTGGCTACCGAGCCGGCTACTACGGCCGCAGCCTGGTCACCCGGATCGGCAAACTGGAACTGCGCATCCCGCGGGATCGCAGCGGAGAATTCTCGACGGAGCTGTTTGAGCGCTATGCCCGCAGCGAGAAAGCGCTGGTGGCGGCGCTGGCCGAGATGTACGTGCAAGGCGTCTCGACACGCAAGGTCAAGGCGATTACCGAAGAACT
>Ga0302250_1000907_pt1 | contig 24653 bp, 23 predicted proteins | sample AAG_RA_Asp_MG_FD_193536 | JGI IMG/M metagenome (GOLD analysis project Ga0302250, IMG submission 193536) | Enriched activated sludge microbial communities from anaerobic digester in WTTP, New Holstein, Wisconsin, United States - AAG_RA_Asp | ecosystem: Engineered > Bioreactor > Anaerobic >... | reverse complement strand
TGGCGGTCAAAGAAGTTTCTTTGTCGCTTGATACCGATGAAACGGCCACTTGCCGCTATGGCGAAAGCGATGTTGAATATGGATCAATGACCGAGAGCTTCGGCGCCGCCGGCACCCGCCATACCAAGACAATCACGCTGGACGATCCCGGAGAATACAAGTATTATGTCCGGTGCGCCGACAGCGCCGGAAACGAGAATGCGGCTTCGGAACAGATCGGGTTCACCTACTCCTTGCCGGAGGGGCCGAAAGTTTCCAATCTTGAACCGTCGGGCGGCGTGGTTTATCAAAACAGCGTGGCGCTGATCGCGAGCACCGATAAGCCGGCGTCGTGCCGTTTCGCGGAAAGCGATACCGATTACGAGCAGATGGGAAATTTTTTTGACACCAACGACGGGCTGTTCCATCAAGCTTTCGTGGATCTGCCGGATTACGGATACTATTCTTACTATGTGCGTTGCACCGACAAAGAGGGAGTGCCGGGAAGCCGCGCGGAAACGATCAATTTTGAATATCAAAATCCCAATCCGGAGCCCGAGCCCGAAACTGTCGTGCCGGAGCCGGTGACTTGCGATCAGATTCAGATCGGCAACAAGAACGGAGAGTGCGATCCGACAACGGACTGCGTTTGCGATCCGGATTGCCCGGTTGAAGGACAAGACGCGGACCCCGACTGCGCCGGCGTCAGCCAACCTTCAAGCGGCGGGGGCGGCGGTTGGGCGATATTGCTTTTGATCGGATTGATTCTGTTGATAATCATCGTCATTATTATCATCATTGTCCGGCGGAAAAGTGCCGAAGAAGAAGATGTGGAGCTCCCATAAAAACACGTAAAGCAAAAAGCAAGAACGCGCCTCCGGCGCGTTCTTGCTTTAATGGTTTTTAAAGGGGTCCGTTTTAAAGGGTCCGACCCTTTTGAAAATCTTATGAAAGATTGTAGGAGATTTTTTTGATCTTATAGATGATCTTTCCGTTTTCGCCCAGAGAAGCGAATTCGCCGGCTCTTTTGCCCAAAAGCACCCGTCCCACGGGAGATTCGTTGGAGATGCGCCCCTTTTCGGGATCGGCTTCCAGCGTGCCCACCAGCGTCAATTCTTGATTCCTGCCGTTGATATCCACCAGTACGGTGGCGCCCACACTCACCTGATCGCGGCCGGCCTTGGGCGGCACTTTGATGAGGCGGGCGTTTTTGATGATATTTTCCATTTCAACGAGCTTGATGTCTAGCAGGCCCAAATCTTCCTGCAGGGCGATGAATTCGGGATTTACCTCCTCGGAATGGAGCACCGCCGGCGCTTCGCCCCGGGTTTTGGCAAGTTTGATCTGTTTTAGTTCTTCATATTCCTGCCGGATTTTTTTGAATCCCGATTTTGTCAAGTAGAAATTTTTTTCCATATCGCGCGGTTCGTCCCGGCCGTTTCTTGCCCGATTTTGGGCGGGCAAGAAAAACGTTTCGGAGCGCCTGTTTCAAAATCATTAAATACATTGTAGGCGCAATTATTTTTTTGTCAATTGTTGATAAATCAAGGTATAATGGAGCTGTCATCGCATATATTTTGCGGCAATTATTTTTGCCCAACGCGGATTTTTTCTGATGAAAAATTTCTCGCGTTCGCGCCGCCGCGCTCGCAGGATTGGGCAAAATAATTGCCGCAAGCATAGTTTTCCAAAATCCCAATTTTCAATGAAAAACCATCAACTGGTAAAAATATTCAATGAAATTGCCGATATGCTGGAGGCCGAAAGCGCGCCGTTCAAGCCGGCGGCTTACCGCCGCGCCGCGCGGTCGCTGGCGGTTTTGCCCGACTCCGCCGCCGAAATTTACCGCCGCGGCGGGTTGGCGGCGCTGAAAGAGATTGGCGGCGTCGGCGAGGGCATCGGCCAAAAAATGGAGGAATATTTTTTGACGGGGACGATCGGCGAATATCGCGAATTGAAACGCCGCCTGCCGGTCAACATGGAAGAGATTTTGGCGGTGGAAGGGCTGGGTCCGAAAAAGGCGCGGGTTTTGTTTGAGAGATTGGGCGTTAAAAGCCTGGCGGATCTGGAAGCCGCGGCGCGGCAAAACCGGATTGCGCCGCTGGCCGGTTTTGGCGAAAAGTCCCAGGCCGCCGTTTTGCAGGGGGTGGAATTTCAAAAACGGCGCGCCGGCCGTTTTTTGATTGACAAAGTTTTGCCGCGGGCGCGGGAGATCGGGGAACGGCTCAAAAAATTCGACGGTTTGACACGGTTGGAAATCGCCGGCTCCCTGCGCCGGGGCAAGGAAACGATCGGCGACATTGATTTCTTGGGAGCGGCCAAAACCGCGGCCGCGGCGGACAAAGTGATGAATTTTTTCGCGGATTTGCCGGAAATGGAAAAAATCTGGGCCAAGGGCGCGACCAAATGTTCGGGGCGGACGGAATACGGCTTTGATATGGATTTGCGTCTGGTGCCGCCGGAGTCTTTCGGCGCCGCCTGGCAGTATTTCACCGGTTCCAAAGACCACAATATCGCTTTGCGCCGCCGGGCCAAAGAAAAGGGATACAAGCTTTCCGAGTACGGTTTGTTTGCCGGCGGTCGGATGATTGCCGGTGCCGCCGAAGAAGAGGTCTACGCGAGATTGGGAATGCCGTGGATCCCGCCCGAACTGCGGGAAAATGCCGGCGAGATTGAGGCGGCGCAAGCCGGAATTCTGCCGGAGATCATCGGTGTCTCGGCGTTGCGCGGCGATTTGCATTGCCATTCGGATTGGGACGGCGGTGAAAACTCCATTGAAGAAATCGCCGCTGCGGCGGCCAAAATCGGTTATAAATATATCGGCATTGCCGATCACACGAAATTTTTGAAAATTGAGAACGGATTGGACGAAAAAAAACTTCAAGAAAGAAATAACGCGATTGATGGAATGAACCACCGCGGTGCGCCGGTGTTGATTTTGAAGGGATGCGAGGCTAATATTATGGCCGATGGGACGATTGACATTGATGATCGGGCGCTGGCCGATCTTGATTTTGCCATTGCCGGCATCCATTCAAATTTAAAAATGGACCGCAAGGCGATGACGGCGCGGCTCATCACTGCGATGAAAAATCCGCACGTGGACATTATCTCCCATCCGACCGGGCGCCTGCTTGAAAAGCGTCCGGAGTGCGATCTTGATTTTGACGCGGTTTGCGCCGCCGCGGCCAGAACCGGCACGATATTGGAAATCAACGCGTTTCCCGACCGTTTGGATTTAAACGACCGGCACATCCGCACCGCCAAACAACGGGGCGTGAAAATGGTCATTAACACCGACGCTCACCGGATCGCTCATTTGGAATTCGCGGAATTCGGCGTGGCACAGGCGCGCCGCGGCTGGGCCACGGCCGGTGATATCGCCAACACCTTGCCGTGGCCGGAGTTGAAAAAAAACTTGAAAAGAAACCAAAAAAGAGTAAATTAAATGAGGAATTGTTTTTATCAAAGCCAATATGAAATTTGAAAAATCTGCGGGCGCAATCGTCTTTCGGCGCGGCCGCGACGGCAAAATTTATTTTCTGCTGTTGCATTATCCTTCCGTGGCGCATCGGTCGCACCGGGATTATTGGGATTTTGTCAAGGGCCATGTGGAAAAAGGAGAAGGGGAAATTGCCACTGTGCGCCGCGAAGCCGCCGAAGAAACCGGTCTGGCCGATTTGGAGTTTACTGCCGGCTTTCGCGCGCCGATGAGATATTTTTTCCGCCACCACGGCGATCTGATATTCAAAACCGCGGTCTTTTATTTGGCGGAAACAAAGAATGAGAGCATCACTTTGTCGGGGGAGCACGACAATTTCATTTGGCTGTCCCATCCCAAGGCGCGGGAAATGCTTTCGTTCAAGAACGCGAAAAAAATTTTTGGGAAAGCCGGCAAATTTTTAAACATTACGGAAAAATGAATCGTAGGCGCAAACAAAAAACCACTGCGCTCGTTTTGTTTTCCGGGGGATTGGATTCAATCTTGGCGGCGAAAATTTTGCGGGCGCAAGATATTGACGCGATGCCCGTTTGTTTTGAGAGTTATTTTTTTTCCGCCGCCAAGGCCCGGCAAGCTACCGCCGCGGCCGGACTGGATTTGCGAGTGGAGGATATTTCAAAATCGCATTTGGCAGTCGTGAAAAATCCGCGCTATGGCCGTGGCGCGGCGATGAATCCTTGCATTGACTGCCATTTATTGATGCTTAAAACCGCGGGAGAAATAATGGGTAGGGAAGGATTTGATTTTGTTGCCACTGGCGAGGTGGTGGGACAGCGGCCGATGTCGCAAACCCGCCGGTCGCTGGAAATAATTGACCGGCAGAGCGGTCTGGCCGGAAAAATCCTCCGGCCGCTGTCGGCGAAGTTGTTGGCGCCGATTGAAGCGGAGATCAACGGGTTGGTTAATCGGGATGGATTATATGGCCTATCCGGTCGGTCGCGCCGGGGCCAATTGGCATTGGCAAAAAAATTTGGCATCAAAGATATTCCTCAGCCGGGCGGCGGGTGCGTTTTGACTGATGCCGAATATGCCCGGCGCTTAAAAGAATTGATGGCCAATTGCCCGAATTTTGACGGTGCCGACGCACGGCTTTTACGCTATGGCCGCGCGATATGGCAAGACGGCCGGCTGGTTATGATCGCCCGCGACCAAAAAGAATGCCAAAATCTCAAGGTGATGGCGCGGCGCGGCGATTGGCTTTTTGAGCCACAAAACTTTTCCGGCCCCACTGTCCTCATCCGCAATTTTGGCAAAAAAATTGGTCAAGGTGAAACCTTGGCCAGTTTGGGCGAGATAAAAAAGATGGGACAAGATTTTGTCCGGCGATATTCAAAAAAAGTTCCGTCCTATCCCGATATTTTGATTACTGATCAGCAATAAATGATAACTGATAACTGATAAATGATAAATGATAAATGATAAATGATAAATGATAACTGATAAATGATAAATGATAACTGATAAATGATAAATGATAAATGATAATTATCTTTCGGTGCGGGCAAAGCAAACTCCCGTCACTTTGGCCGCGCCGGCGCGGCGCAGAACTTTGGCGCATTCTTCCATTGTCGCGCCGGTGGTCACCACGTCGTCAACCAGGGCGACGGTTTTGTTTTTGACCAATGCCGCGCCCAAACAAACAAACGCGCCGCGCAAATTGTTCCGTCTTTCGGATTGCGACAGTTCGGCCTGGCGGCGGGTTTCCCTGGTTTTTTGCAGACATCGCGCCGCAATCGGAATTTGCCATATTTTTGCCAATTCTTCGGCCAGCGCCTGCGCTTGATTGAATCCCCGTTCCCGGAAACGCTTTTCGGCCAGCGGCACGGCGGCGACAAGGCCGCCGGGGTTTTGGCCGCACAGGGCGAAATGTCCGGCGATGACTTGTGCCATCGGCCGCGCCAATTCGCGGACGAAAGGATCGTATTTCAGCGCGTGGATGATTTTTTGCGCGCGCCGGTTTTCATAATTGCACGCGGAGTAAATATCGGCCAGATATTTTTTGTCGCGGTCCGGGCGATGGACCGGCGAAATGTCCAACAGCGTTGCGCAATCCGCGCAAATCAAATCGCCGTATCTTGAACAAAAAAAACATTTCCGGGGAAAAAACAATTCTTTGGCGGCGGCGAAAAGCTTTTGCATATTGCAGTAATCACTCACTGGAAATTTGTGTTTTAAAGGTCTAACCCTCGCGTCCTCGCGAGGGTTAGACCTTTCCCAGAGAATCCGAATTTAAAATTAAAGGGGACTAACCCTCGCGGTAACGAGAGATAGACCTCTTTAATTTTGGACCCAGCGAGTAGTCGCATATTGCGCGCCTATTGTTTGCGGTTATGTTATGATATAATTATAGGCGATAGACGATAAATTAAAAATCCGTGCTTTCCAGATTGTTTGCGAAAAAATTTTTGGGTATTGACATTGGCACGACATCCGTAAAGATGGTGGAACTGGAGGACGCCGGGCGCGGTTTGTCGTTAGCCAATTACGGCCAGATTGATCCAAATCTTGTTGAAAATCAAGAAAGTGATATTGAGGAAAGGGGGCGGACCATGGCGGATTTTTCGGCGGCCGAAATTGCGGAAATGATCCGGGCGATAATGGCGGAAGCGAAAATAAAAACCCGCCAATGCGCGCTTTCCATTCCCGATTTTTTGACCTTTTTCACATCTTTTTTCTTGCCGCCAATGACCGAAAAAGAGATCGGCGCCGCAGTGATGTTTGAGGCCCGCCAGCATATTCCGCTTCCGATTGACAGCGTGACCGTTGATTGGCAGTTGATCGGCGGTGCGTTCGGAAAACCGGAAAAAATGGAAATTGCGGTGACGGCAATGCCCAACGAGATCATCACCAAATACAAGGAGATCGCCCTGAAAGCGAATTTGCAAATGATGCTGATGGAGGCCGAAGCGTTCGGGTTGGCGAAGGCGCTGATTTCCGAAGACGAGGTTGCCGCGGTTTGCCTGATTGACATTGGCCTGCAGAGCACGGTCTGCAATCTGGTGCAGAATAAAATTTTACGCTATTCGCACAGTTTTGACCGCGGCGCGGATTATCTTTTTTCCAATCTTTCCCGGCAGATGCCGATTGAGCGTGAAACCATCGCCGCCGCGAAAAAAAAATACGGCTTCAAAATTTTTTCCCTGATGGATCCCGACGTAAAAGAAAAAATGGAAAAACCGTTCAAAGAAGCGTTCGCTCCGATTTTGCAGGAAATTGAAATGGCGCTGGCCGATTATCGCCGCAATTCAGGAATTGATGCCGCGAAGATCATTTTGTCGGGGGGCGCCGCGGCCGCGCCGGAAATAAAAAACCAATTTGAAAACCATTTCAAGAAAGAAACTTTAATTGCCGATCCTTTCGCGAAGATAGCCCATTCTCCGGAAATCGCCGAAGAAATGAAAAACATCGGGCCTTCCTATGCCGCGGCGGTGGGAATGGCGCGGCGCGGATTTGATCTGGCGAAGTCCGCCCGGTGATTGTTTCTTTTCAAAGAAGAATGGTTTATAATGACACCAGTGGCGGAGATGTTTGCCGCCGCCGCAATCGTTTTTTTAAATTTGCATTTTAAGCCTCAATTTAAAAAATATGGTCAACACAACGAGCAAGCGTCCGGGACTTTTTTTTGAGAATGTGGTTTTTTACTTTTCTTTCATTCTGCTGGCGCTGGTGGCGGGCGCGTTTTTCTACATCCGGCACTTGGCATCGGCGGCCGCCGTGGAATTGTCCGATTTGGAAGTGCAAATGGCGGAAATGAAAACCGGAGAACAAAAAAAATTGGAAAATGAAGTTAACGCGGTGCGGCGGCGCTTGGATGATTTTTCAAGAATAATCTCCGCCCGCAGTTCGTCGCGCGATCTTTTCGCGAAGTTGGAAAACTTAATTGTCCCCGGCGTTTATTTGTCAAAAATGAGCGCCGATTTTACGGAGATGTCGGCATCGCTTTCCGGGCATGGGAACAATTTCTCGGAAGTGGAACGGCAGGCGATGAAATTCAAAAATTCGCCGGAAATTTTAAAATCAGCCGATTTGGAAAAAATTTCCATTGTGGAAACCGGCGGTGTTGATTTTTCTGCCACGGCGGTTTTTAATTCCGAAATAGAAAAATCGGAGTAGCCGTTTGCGTAGGAAATTGAAGTTTGATTTCTAACAAAATAAAACGTCTATGTCAAGAAATTATTTGGAGGCGTTTGCGATACTCATTATCGCTTTCGCTCTGGGATTTTTTCTGTTGCTTCCCAAGACCCAGGAACTGCGGGACCTGCAAACCCGGGTCCAAGGCAAGATCGCCGAGCTCAAAGAGCGCGGAGAGTATTATGCCGGTCTCAGGGTGATGGTGGATGATTTGAATTATCACCGCGAAGGCTTGGAAAAAATCGGCACCGCTCTTCCCGAAGGCGCCGATGCCGCCGCGGTGATGGATTTTGCGCAAACCGCGGCGATGCAATCCGGCTTGGCGGTGAAGGGGGCCGACTATTCTTATTCCGCCCCCGAAGTGCCTGTTGATATGTCTGCCGATATGCCGGTTGATGTATCCGTTGACGCGAATGCCGGTTTGCCGCCGGCGGAAGTTTTTTCAAAAAAATATGTTGTTTCAATGGAATTGACCGGCAATTACGGCAGTTTGAAGAATTTTTTGTCAATCATTGAACGTTCCAGCCGTTTGATCGCCGTGGAATCGCTGGACATCGGTTCAAAGTCGGAGATTGACGGCGAACGCCAATCACCGGAAACGCCCTCCTTGCCCGCGGCGGCGGATGGGGAAACGGAGGAAAAGGTTCTTGATTACAGCATTAAATTGTCGGCGAACTATTATTAGGCCTGTTGACGCCGCGGAAACAATTTTAATGATCAATAATTTTTCAATATGGCAATAACTTTTCAGGAAAAAAGCAATTTGGGGGAAAGGGCCGTGGTTTTGCTTGTTTTGCTCGCGATGCTTGGCGCGGCCGTTTTTTTCGGCTGGAATTTTATTAAAGAAAATTCGGCACCGCTTCCCGCTCTGCCCGTTGCCGCGCCGGCGATCAACGTTGAAGTGTTGCAAGACCCGCGGCTGGCGGAGATGGAAATGTTTCCCCGCATTTCGCTACCGGAAGAAGAAATTACGCGGGAAAATCCTTTTGCCGAATTTTCGGCGACCACGACCGCCGATACCGGTGACGAGGAATAGCATTAAAAGGGTAGATGTGCCGGCTTGGCCGCCCCGTCGCTTTCGGCGGTTTTTGGTGGCGCCTAAAGATGCCTAAAATTTTCAATGTCGTTTTTGACGCAACAACTTATTGATGCCGGAACCATCACCGCCGAGCAGGCCGCCAAGGTGGAGGCCGAGTTGGCGAAAGATTCGGGGAGAACCGAGGAAGAGATTATCATCGCGCAAGGCTTCGTTGAAGAGAAGAAGCTTTTTGAATTAAAAAGCCGGTGGCTGGGCATTTCGTTGATCGTTGATCCTCCCGAAGACCTTTCCCTGGAAATTTTGGAAACAATTCCCGAAGAAACCGCCAAATTTTACCGGATGATTCCGCTGGGAAAGAAAAAGAGCGAATTTATGGTGGGAATGGTTTGCCCCGAAGATTTAAAAGCGCAAGAGGCGCTCAAGTTTTTGGCGCGGAAAAGCAGTTTTGCCTACCGGGTGTTTCTAATCACGCCGGCGATCCTCAACGGCGTTTTGGCCAAATACCGCGATTTGAAAAAGGAGGTGGGGCGGGCGCTGGAAGAATTCCAGGAAGAAGAGTCGCAAAACAAAGTTTCGCGGCAGAAACAGCAAGAAGAGACAATTTCCGGCGTGGAAAGCGCGCCGATCGCCAAGATTGTCAACGTGATCTTGCGCAATGCGATTGACGGCAACGCTTCCGACATTCACATCGAGCCCAGCCGGACGAAATTGAGGGTCCGTTTCCGCGTGATGGGCGATCTGTTTTCGTCAATTTTTCTGCCGCTCAACATTGCCAACGCGGTGCTGGCGCGCATTAAAATAATGTCAAATATGAAGATTGACGAAAACCGCGTGCCCCAGGACGGGCGTTTTTCAATGAAGATCGGCAATAAGACCTATGATTTCCGCGTTTCCACCCTGCCCACGGCGCTGGGCGAAAAAGTGGTGATGAGAATCTTGGATCCGGATGCGGGGCGCAAAACTTTTGAAGATTTGGGGCTGGACGGGCGCAATCTGAAATTAATGAAAAAGGCGGTTGACGAACCTTTCGGACTGATTCTGGTGACCGGGCCGACCGGATCCGGTAAAAGCACCACTCTTTACGCGGTGTTGCAGGAGATCAACAACGAAAAGATCAATATCATCAGTTTGGAAGATCCGGTGGAATATTTTTGCGAGGGCGTCAACCAATCGCAGGTGCGGCCGGAGATCGGTTTTGATTTCGCTTCGGGTTTGCGCAGTATTTTGCGCCAGGATCCGGACGTGATCATGGTGGGCGAGGTGCGCGACGAAGAAACCGCGCTGTTGACCATTCATTCGGCGCTCACCGGCCATCTGGTGCTGTCCACTTTGCATACCAATGATTCATTGGGGGTGGTGCCGCGCTTGGTGGATTTGAAGATCCAGCCATATTTGATCCCGTCAACGCTCATTCTGGCGCTGGCGCAACGTTTGGTGCGCCGCCTTTGCCCCGATTGCCGCCGGCAAATCGCCGCTCAGGGATATTTGAAAGAAAAAATAATTTCCGAATTCAGCACAATTCCCGAAATTTCGCGGGGAGGAATGGCGCTTCCGGATCCGATAATGATCTGGGAGCCGGTCGGCTGTTCAAAGTGCAAACGGCAGGGATTTTCCGGCCGGGTGGGGATTTTTGAAACGCTGGAAATGACGGCGGAACTGGGGGAGATCGTGCTGAAAAATCTTTCCGAGTCCGCATTGGGCGCCGAGGCGCGGCGGCAGGGGCTGATCACGATGCGCCAGGACGGGGTTTTGAAAGCGCTGAAGGGAATGACCACGATGGAAGAAGTTTTGAAAGCCACCGAAGAAGATATTTCCGCGGCGGTGAGCGGAAAGAAACCGTAAAGAACGGCGGGTAACCACTTACCGGGGAGGGTCTATCCCTCGCTAATGCGAGGGTTAGACCCTGGCAAGGAATTGCAAGCGCAAAATTGAAGGGATTTAACATCCTCTGCAACTATTCCTCGCGGTGCGGTTGCGCCATGCTATTTTGCTTGTGTCATTTGCTTGACAAAAAAAATAGGTTATAATGACCTAATAATATCACTGATTATGACAACAATTGAGAAAGGCGCCGTCGGCGGCGGGAGAAAAATTTTGGTGGTGGAAGACGATCCGTTCCTGTCCGACATTTATCACACGAAACTGAAACAGGCGGGCTTTGCCGTTGATCTGGCGATGACCGGCGAAGAATGCATGGAAAAGCTGTCGGGCGGAGAGTATGATTTGATGGTGCTGGATATTGTTTTGCCCCAATTGGACGGATGGGAAATACTGGCGCGCGTCGGCAAAATGCGCCGCCAGAAACCGGATTCATACATCAATCGCTTGAAGATCATCATTCTCTCTAATCTGGGGCAGAAAGAAGAGATTAAAAAAGGCCTTGATCTGGGCGCCGACGGATTTATGATCAAGGCGCATTTCACCCCCAGCGAGGTGGCCGAAGAGATCAACAGGGCGCTGGGAACTCCGAAGCGTTAGGCGAAAACGGGAAAACTTGCGATAAATCATAATGGCGGGAGCGGTGAGTTTAATTAAAATAAACTAAAAATTCAAAGTTGAAAATTGCAAAATGCGGCGTCCGCGCGTTTTTAACCGGTTTTAAATTCTTCAATTTTAATTTTTAATTTGAAATATGGATTATTCCGAATCTTTGAAAAAGTATTTGGCGATCACCGTGGAAAAGAACGCTTCCGATCTCCATCTGGCGGCCGGTTATCCGCCGATCATCCGCATCAACGGGGAATTGTGGGCAATTCCCAAAGAGGCGCCGCTTTCGGCGCGGGACAGTCAGGGGCTGGCGTTCGCCTTGATGACTCCCGAACAGCAAAACCAGTTTTTAAAATTCAAAGAAATTGATTTTTCCTACGCGTTTGAAGGCAAGGAAAGATTCCGGACCAATGTTTTTTTTCAGCGGGGATGCGTTTCCTGCGCCTTGCGGCTGATTTCCACCAAAATCAGAACGATCAGTGAGCTTAACCTGCCGCCGATAATGCAAAAAATGATTGATTCCGAGCAGGGGTTTGTGTTGATTACCGGACCGACATCGCACGGAAAATCAACCACGCTGGCCGCACTGGTGGACGCGATCAACCACACGCGTTGCGATCACATTATCACCATTGAAGATCCGATTGAATATTTGTTCACGCCCGATGCTTCGGTGGTTGAGCAAAGAGAATTGAATTCGGACACCTATTCCTTTTCCATGGCGTTGCGGTCCGTTTTCCGCCAAGATCCGGACGTGATTATGATCGGGGAAATGCGCGACGCCGAAACCATCAGCACCGCACTCACCGCGGCGGAAACCGGCCATTTGGTCTTTGCCACTTTGCACACCAATTCCGCGCCGCAGAGCATCCACCGCATTGTTGATTCCTTCCCTGCCGAACAGCAATCGCAGGTCCGCGCCCAATTGTCCGCGTCTCTGCTGGGCATCGTTTCCCAGCGTTTGATTTTGTCAAACAAGGGGAAAATGATTCCTGCTTGCGAGGTGCTTTTCAACAACTTTGCCGTTGGCAATTTGATCCGCGAGAACAAAATTCACGAAATTCCCTTGGTGATTGACACTTCTTTCAAGGACGGAATGATTTCTTTGAACAAATCACTGGCCAATTTGGTGAAGGCCGGCGAGATTGATCTGCAAAAAGCGCTTTCCTATTCGTTGAGTCCGCAGGAGCTGGAAGCCCTCATCTAAATTAAATTAAAAATGTAAAAATCAAAATGAAAAATTTTGGAGTTGAAATTTTTTCCGGAAAAAATTTCAACATTATATTAAAATTCCTTAATTTTCCCGCCAAAGGCGGGTGCGCCTCGGGCGCAGATTTTTAATTTTTACGTTTTGATTTTTCTATGAAGTTTGTTTATCAAGCCAGAACTAAGAGCGGCGAAGTCAAGGCCGGCAGTATTGATGCCGGATCGGTCCAGGCGGCGGCGGAGGTTTTGCGCCAGCAGGGGCTTTTCATCACTTTCTTGCGGAAAGAGGACCGGGGAGTTTTCGGCAATATCCGTTTTTTTGAGGGGGTTTCGGGAAAAGACGTGGCGGTGTTTTCGCGCCAGCTGGCGGTGATGTTTGCCGCCAACGTGTCATTGGTGGAATCCTTGCGCACCGTCGGCGGCCAGTTGTCAAACCAGAGTTTTCGCGAAAAAATCCTCAAAATTGCCCAGGCGGTGGAGGCCGGATCGCCGCTGTCGGATGCGTTGGCGAAATACCCCGATGTTTTTTCGTCGTTTTTTGTCTCAATGGTGAAGGCCGGGGAAGTTTCGGGAAATCTTTCCGAGCAATTCAACTATCTGGCCGATTATCTGGAAAAGCAATATTATCTTGCCGGAAAAGTGAAAGCGGCCATGGTCTATCCGGCGGTGATCGTGGCGGTGATGGTGGGGGTGCTGTTTTTGCTGGCCTATTTTGTGATGCCGAATCTGACCTCAATGTTGCAGGAGTCGGAAACGGAATTGCCGGCGATCACCAAAGCGGTGATCGCCACCACCGATTTCATCCGCGGCATTGGCGGCATTATCGTACTGCTGTGCCTTATCGCGATCATTGTGGCGGCGTTTCGGATTTCGCGCACCAAATCGGGAAAACGGTTTTTTGACAATCTGTCTTTGCGCCTGCCGATTTTTAAAAATCTTTTGAAAATGCTCTATGTGAGCCGCTTTGCCGACAATCTGTCGGTGCTGATTTCCGGCGGCATTCCCATTACCCGCGCGCTGGAGATTACGCGCGACATTGTGGGCAACGACCTTTACCGCGACGCTATCCGCAAAACCGCCGAGGGCGTGCGCCGGGGGGAAACGGTGTCTTCGGTGCTTTTCAACTATCCGGATTTGTTTCCGTCAATGTTTTCGCAAATGATTATGGTGGGCGAGCAGACCGGTTCAATGGACAAGAGTTTATTGGTGATGGTTAACTTTTACGAAAAAGAAGCCGATCGGGCGATTGATTCAATGCTGGTGTTGATTGAACCGGCGCTGATCATCGTTTTGGGCCTGCTGGTCGGCGGCGTGGTCGGTTCGGTGATGATCCCGCTTTACAATTCAATGAACGCGGTTTGACGGGGCCGCCGGCCGGTTGCATTTTTTTTGCCGGTTGCGGTATAATCAACTTGTCAAGAAAAAATAATAGGCCTACTGCGCAAAGATTTGCGCGACGAAATTTTCAGATTTTGAGCGCGCCGGATGAGAAATGAGGAGGCATATTGAGCTTAAATATGCCGACCCGCGCTTCGCCATAGGCTTCGGCGAGGCGAGCGATTGACGAATTCGGCATCGCCAAAATATGAAAGTTGCAGTAGAAAATCTTTGCGCAGTAGGCCTAATAAAAGGTCGAAGATGTCAGAAAGAAGTTAGCGAAAAAGGGTTAGCGATAAACGAAGGTTAAATTAATTTTAAAACAAAATGCAATCCAAAAGACAAGGTTTTACCCTCATTGAATTGCTGGTGGTGATCGCCATCATCGGGATTTTGGCCGGCATGGTGTTGGTGTCAATGAGCGGGGCGCGCGAAAGAGCGCGGGACGCCAAGCGGCAATCGGATATGCGCCAGTTGGTCTCGGCCCAATCAATGTATAGCGCCGACACCACCGCTGGCACGTATTTGGTGAATACCACCACGCAACTGCCCGGTGCCATCGGTACCTATCTGAATCCCGTGCCGACCGATCCTTCTCTCACCGCGGCGCCGACCTGCCCGCTTACCGGCACCGCTCTGGGATATTGCGCGTTGTTAAACAATGCGGCGGGAAATAACAAGTATTTCTGCTACTACGCGCGCTTGGAAAAGCCGCTTGACGGCAAAAATTTTGTGGTGGCGTCGCACGCGGGGTCATTTACGAAGATTACCATACCGACAATTTTGGATCCTGCCGTGGCGGCGTGCACGACTGCTTGTTGCACAACGGCGCTTTAATTTGCTGGTAATTTGCGAAGAACGGCGGAGATGGTCAATCTCGCCGTTTTTTGTGGGGATTGGAATCGTCTCAACCGGTTTTTGTGGTGTTCGTCACTGCCGGAGAGCGGCCTTGAAAGAAAAATTTTGCCCGCGCGATGGCTTATTGTATTTTTTCCATTGGCTACGGTATAATTAACTTATCAATTTTGAATTACGAAACTTAGGGTCTGTCCCCCGCGCTTGTCCCAAGGTAACCCGAGGGATCAGACCCCTTCAATGGTGTTTGGATTTGGTTGTTTCGTAATCCAAAGTTATCAAGAAAAAAATAAAAGGTCGATAATGTCAGATGGAAAGTAAGTGAAGATTAAATTAATTTTAAAAAATGCAATCCAAAAGACAAGGTTTTACCCTCATTGAATTGCTGGTGGTGATCGCCATCATCGGGATTTTGGCCGGCATGGTGCTGGTGTCAATGAGCGGGGCGCGCGAGAAGGCGCGGGACGCCAAGCGGCAATCGGATATGCGCCAGCTGGTCTCGGCCCAATCAATGTATAGTTCCGACCAGACCTCCGGCACGTATCTTACCAACTCCACCACGGCGATGCCCACCGCCATCGGTACCTATTTAAATCCGGTGCCGACGGATCCTTCCCTTACCGCGGCGCCGACCTGCCCGCTTGCCGACGGTGCTTACGGCTATTGCGCGTTGATCAATGATGCCGAAGGAGACAATAAGTATTTCTGCTACTACGCGCGCTTGGAAAAGCCGCTTGACGGCAAAAATTTTGTGGTGGCGTCGCACGGGGGGTCATTTTTGAAGGTTACGATGCCGGGAACATTAACGACGGTGGTTGGCAACGAAGATGCCAGTTGCGAAAACGGGAATTGATTTATCGGCAGTTTTTTAAAAAAACGGCGAGAATGTGTTTTCGCCGTTTTTGTTTCGGCGCCAATATGATAAAATAAACTCGCGGTATTTTTTAAAAGGGTCCGACCCTTTCAGATTTTTTGTTTTTTGATTAGCACCTGCTTGTCAAAAAATATGTTTTTGTTCAACCATCGGGCACAATCAATAGCTTATCATTAAGTATTTAACATTTCCGATTTATTTATTATTGAGAGGGAAGTTATGTTTTGGTTTATTTTAATATCAATTTTTATTTTGGGGTTGATTGCGGGCAGTTTTGTCAATTGCGCGATTTTTCGTTTCGGGGAGGGGGAGAGCGCGCTTGACGGCCGGTCGCGCTGTCCCAAATGCCGGCACAAATTGGCGTGGCATGATTTGATTCCGGTTGCCAGTTTTTTTATCCGGCGCGGACGGTGCCGTTATTGCCAAAAGCCGATTTCTTGGCAATATCCGGCGGTGGAGCTGGCGGTCGCAATCTTGTTTTGCGCCGCCGCGTGGCGTTTTTATCCGGCGGTGTTTGCGGGCCATTTTTCTTTTTTCCCGCTTTTGGAATTGTCCGCGTGGTGGATTTTTTTGGCGGCGATGGCAACGGTGTTTACCGCCGACTGGCGCTGGTATTTGATTCCCGACGGGGCGTTGATTGCCGGCCTGGCCGCGGTTTTGACGTTGCGCGCGGGAACGCTGGCGCAGGATTGTTTTCTCTTTGGCCGGATTGATTTCATCGCGCTGGCGGACCCGTTCTCGGGCGCGGCGTTTGCCGGCGGTTTGTTTTTGGCGATGTTTCTGGCGTCGCGGGGGAAATGGATGGGATTCGGCGATGTGAAGCTGGCGTTTTTGATGGGTTTGGCGCTGGGATTCTGGCCGGTATTGCTGGCGGTGTTTTTGGCAAATCTTTTTGGTGCTATAATGGGATTGGGGATGGTGCTGGCAAAAAAAAAGACAATGTCGTCGCCAATTCCGTTCGGGCCGTTTTTGGTCGCCGGCCTGCTGATCTCGCTTTTTTTCGCGCCGGCGATTTTGGACTGGTATTTGTTTGCCGGATAATCGGATAATAAAAAGATGCGCACCGATTCTGAAAACAAAAAAGGATTTACCATCGTGGAATTGGTGATGGTGACGGCGATCATCGCCTTCATCTCCACAATCGGCGCCGCCGGTTACCGCCAGGGCGAACGGCGCGTCGTTCTGGACAATCAGACGTTTCAATTTATGCAGGACGTGCGCCGGGCACAGGAACGGGCGCTGTCGTCGCGCGACACGGGCGCGGCCGCGCCGGGAGGCTACGGCGTTTATTTGCCGTCCGCGGGCAACTATTATTTCATTTACGCGGATCGGAACAAAAATAAAAAATATGACAACGGCGAAGAAACCGAGCGGATTTCTTTGGACGGTAAAATTGTAATTTCAAATATGCAGGTGCGCAAAAACGCCGCTTCTTCGTGGACTAATGCCAATTTCATTGATATCAATTACGCCGCGCCGGACTTAACCGCCCGGATCGTCAGAGGCGCGGACAAATACGAAGAAGCAAAGGTCGTTTTTTCTGTGGCCAACGGGTCGCAAACCCGCACGGCGGCGGCCAATATCGCCGGCTTGGTATATGTTGAATAATCGCCAAACGGCTTTTATATGAAAAACGCATTTCCAAAATCAGACTGCCGGGGATTCACTTTGGTGGAAGTGATGGTGGCGCTGGTGATCGTTTCGGTGGGAATGCTCGGCGCCTACGGACTGGTCAACCAGTCGCTGGCACTGGCAAATTCCGCGGCGAATCGTTTTACCGCGGTTCATCTGGCCGCCGAAGGCACGGAGATCGCGCGCAATATTCGCGATACCAATTATTTGAGATTTTATCGCGGCGCGGGAAATTGGAGCGATGGATTGACCGGTTATGAATCCGGCGGCGCGGCCGATTATTCAAGCGGCGGCCTAACCGCCGATCCGGCGGCACTGCTGAAAATCGCCGGCGGATTTTACGGTTATTCGGCCGGCGAAAACACGATGTTTAAAAGAAAAATCAAAGTGATTCCCAACGCGTCGCCGCCGGATTATTTTGAGGTGGTTTCCGAAGTTTCGTGGTCCGATTCGGCCGGCCAGCACACCGAAACCGTCAGAGAGAGATTGTATGATTGGTGGCAGTGATCATTAATTACCGATAAACGATAAATGATAAATGATAAATGATAAACGATAAATGATAAATGATAAATGATAAATGATAAATGATAAATGATAAATGATAAATGATAAATGATAAATGATAAATGATCACTTATTGCGTATCAATGATCAACGATGAGTAATCAGTTATCGGTTATCAATTATCAATAACCAATTATCAATTATCAATTATCAACGATGAGTAATCAGTTATCAATTATAAATTATCAATTATCAATTATCAATTATCAATTATCAATAACCAATTATCAATGATCAATGATGAGTAATCGGTTATCAATTATAAATTATCATTAATGGAACCGATGAGATGCCAAAATAAATTCAAACGGGGTTCGGCGCGCGGGTTCACTTTGGTGGAAATGATCGTGACACTGGCGGTTTTCTCTTTGATTATGGTCGCGGTGGCCGGACTTTTTTTCCATGCCCTGCGCGCTCACCGCGCCATCCTGGCAAGATCGCAGATGCTCGGAGAATCTTCCTATAATTTGGAACATATCGGCCGGGGCTTGCGGATGGCGAAAAAATCGCCGGACGGCAGTTGTCTTTCATCCAAGGGCCTTAATTTTGAAAAAACCGCCCGCGGCGGCGTGAAATTTCAAAATTTAAATTCTTCCGGAACAACCGATTGCGTGGAATATTACCTGGGCCATCCGGGAGGAAGCTACGGCGCCAACGGCGCGCTGATGGAAAGCCGCACCAATACGGAACGGTCTTTTGATCTGCCGCTCACTTCTCCGGCGGTGGACGTGGCGTCTTTGGCGGTATATGATTACGGCTGGGCGCAAAACGATGACTTGCAGCCGAGAACCACGATCCATATTCAAATGCGGGGGCACCAGAATCAAATTATGGATCATCAGATCACGATTTCCCAGCGCGATCTTGATGTTGAAGAGTGATTATTTTTCAAATTCAATATATGTCCGATATGTCCAATTCCGAAAAAAACGATAACGGTTCGGCTTGCGAACGCCGGGCCGGCGTGGCGATTTACATCGCCGCCGCGTCAATGTCAATTGTTCTGGCGGCGGCGTTGGGCGTGGGATTGATGGTGGCCGGCCGGATTAAAATGTTAAACGAAGCGGGCGATTCGGTTAAGGCGTTTTCTTTGGCGCAGATCGGCGTGGAGGACGCCCTGTTCAAGCAGATTGATTCCGCCGGCAGTTCTTACAGCTGGACGGACGGAGATTCCCGCTATGAAGTGACGTCATATGTTTGCGGCGAGTTTGTTTGCATTCAATCCACGGGCAAATATCGGAACGCGAATCGGGCGATCAGGGTTCGAATGTGAATTTTCTTTGAATTGCCAAACTCTTAAATCCAAATACTGTTGGAGGGGTCTGACAAAGCGTTTCGTTTCATAACCGTGAAACTTTTTATGGAAAGGCAAGCGGCAAAAGAAAGAATTGCCAAACTGGCGAAACTCATCAACCATCATCGCTATCTCTATCACGTGCTTGATCGCCAGGAAATTTCCGATCAGGCGCTGGATTCCTTGAAAAAGGAGCTTTTTGATTTGGAAACCGCCCATCCGGACTTGATCCTGCCGGATTCCCCCAGTCAGAGGGTGGAGGGCAGGCCGCAGGAAAAATTTGAAAAATTCACCCATTCGTCGCCGATGCTTTCTTTAAACGACGCGTTTTCAAAACAGGATATGCTTGACTGGCAAGAACGGATCGGCCGCTTGCTTTCCGACGCCGAACGCGCCCGGATTGATTTTTATTGCGAACCCAAGCTTGACGGATTGGCCATTGAACTGATCTACGAGGACGGAATTTTGGCGGCGGGCGCCACGCGCGGCGACGGCCGGGTCGGCGAAAACGTTACCAACAATTTGAAAACCATTGAGGCGATTCCCCTACGCCTGCGCGCCGCGGAGGAAATTGCCGCGGATTTGCGCGCCGCCGGTCTGAAGGATATGGCCGCGGCAGTCACCCGCGGCGGATGGCGGCACTTGGCGGTGCGCGGCGAAGTGGTGGTGTCGCGCCGCGATTTTGACGCCATCAACGACAATCAAAGAAAAAAAGGCCTGCCGGAATTTGCCAACCCCCGCAATCTGGCCGCCGGATCAATCCGCCAGTTGGATCCCAAGATCGCGGCCTCCCGCCGGTTGGATTCAAATTGCTACAAGTTAGTAACCGATTTGGGGCAAAAAACCCACGAGGAAGAGCATCGATTTTTGGAGATTGCGGGCTTCAAAACCAATAACAAGTTCAGCCGTTTTTGCGCGAAGATGCAAGAGGTTTTCGTCTTTTACCGGCACTGGCGCGATCATCGCGGCCGCCTGCCCTATGAGATTGACGGCGTCGTGGTGGCGGTGAACCGAAACGATCTGTTTGAGAAACTGGGGATCGCCGGCAAATCTCCCCGTGGCGCCATTGCTTACAAGTTTCCTTTAAAACAAGCGACCACTGTCGTGGAAGACATTGTCGTGCAGGTGGGGCGTACCGGCGCGCTCACGCCGGTGGCGATCTTGCGGCCGGTTAAAGTCGGTGGCGTGATGATCTCTCGCGCGACTCTGCACAACGAAGACGAAATCCGGCGCTTGGGGGTGAAAATCGGCGACACGGTGATTGTCGGCCGCGCCGGCGACGTGATTCCCGGGATTGTCGCCGTCCTGCCGGAATTGCGCACCGGCGCCGAGATCCCGTTTCGCTTGCCGAAAATTTGTCCGATGTGCGGCGGGAAAACCGAAAAAAAACCGAGTGAAGCGGTGTTGCGCTGTATCAACCCGGATTGTTTCGCGGTGCAAAAAAGATCCTTGCAACATTTTGTTTCCCGCGGCGCGTTCAACATTGACGGGCTGGGAGAAAAGATCATTGAACAATTGATTGACCAGGGATTGGTGCGCGGCCCGGCCGATATTTTTAACCTCAAAGAAGGCGATCTGGCGCCGCTGGCAAGATTTGGCGAAAAATCGGCCCGGAATCTGGTGGAATCGGTTAATGCCAAAAGAACGATCGGCCTGCCGCAATTCATCTATGCTTTGGGAATCCGCAATACCGGCGAACAGACCGCGCGCGCGCTGGCGGAAAAATTCGGGAACATTGAGAACATTCGGAGCGCGTCTTTTGAAGATTTGCAGACGGTGGCCGACATCGGTCCGGTGGTTGCCGAATCGATTTGCCGCTGGTTTGCCGACCGTAAAAATACGACGATGATTGAAGAACTGCTTTCCGCCGGCGTCAAGATTTTGCCCCATCAAAAAACCGCCGGGATGTTGGCCGGAAAAACTTTTGTGATCACCGGCACGCTGGAAAAAATGAGCCGCCAGGCCGCCAAAGACGCGGTCCGCGCCGCCGCCGGCAACGTTTCCGAAACGGTTTCCCGGAATACCGATTATTTGGTGGTCGGCGCCAATCCTGGCTCCAAGCTGGAAAAAGCGCGGCAGTCGGGGGTGGAAATCATCGGTGAAGAAGATTTTTTGAAAATGATAAGTGATAAGTGATAAATAATAAATGATAAATGATAAGTGATAAGTTAAGTGATTATTGCGCCGGGCGTTGCCTATGTTTTTGCTTTTGTGCTAAAATCAAGAGAGTTGCGGGTCCAATAAAATAAAAATAAATAAAAATTAAAAAAATATGAGATTTCGTTTGGTTGCCGCGCTTTGCGCGTTATCGTCAGTGTTTTTTTTCGGTGGTATCGGCGTTGATGCGGACGACGAAGCCGGTTATTGGAGTGACGATATGTCGTCGTGGACATCGGGGGAATCCAAAACCACGTTGTCTGGCGACAATGCTGTTTCCGCCGCCACCAATTTGTCCGCCTGCACGCAAAACAGCGATTGCGATTCGGGGCATTGCAGCCATGCTAGTGCCGGTGATCAGGGGGTTTGTTGTTCTGCTGGCGCTTGCGGCTGGGGCGATGGAAGTATCAATCTCCGTGAGTGTGTTGCTTCCGGTCAAACCCGGGAAAGCGATCAGATGAGTTTGGTTTGCCGCAACGGAGTTTGGAAAACCCGCCTTAACGGCTGGGGATGCAATGATTCGGGATTAGCCTGTGATCAAGGAACCTGTCAACAGATTGCGGCAACGGGCGTAAACCGATGCGTTGAGTGCTCTATTGATCCGGGGGTGCCCCAAGGGTGCGCGAACGGTGAGGCTTGCCCGTCGGGAACGGTTTGCAGTAATACTGTCTGCTGTCCCGCTGGCACCTGCGGCTGGGGCGAGGGCCAGTGGTTTACACGTCATTGTGCAAAAAACGGTGATTACCGCGAAAATCGCTGGGCGCGTTTGGTCTGCCGCAACGGAGTTTGGAAAACTGAGTTAAACGGCTGGGGATGCAATGCATTCGCTTGCGATCAAGGAACCTGTCAAGACAATCTTTATTGTGCTTATTCTCTGCCACTCAATCCCTCTTCGCAAATACATGAAACAGGAGCTTATTGTGCCGGGACTTGCAAAAGTTGTTTGGCACAGGGGAAAAGCTGTGGTATTGTATCCGACCAATGCGGCGGCCACATTTATTGCGGTACTTGCGCTTCGGGGCAGACCTGCAACGCCAGCGGCCAATGTGTTGTGGGGCAAGGGATATGCGCCGCGGGCGAAGTTTCCGCCTGCAGAGTCTGCAAAAGCGACGGGTTGGGATGGGCCGATGACGGTTCAAAATGCGCTACCGGACAAAAGTGTTCGCTGGGACAGTGCGTTCCCGTTCCTTCGGATTCCGATTGCACCGCCAAAACCTGTTCTTCGGCCGGATATGAATGCGGCGCGTGGAATGACGCCTGCGGCGGAATTTTTGATTGCGGCGCGTGCGCGGCGGGCAAGTCGTGTTCCTCGGCGGGCAAATGCGTTGACGGCGCCGGCGCGTCGCAGGCGGACATTAAAATCAACGGCGATGACGGTCCGGTATCGGCCAAGCCGAATACCTTGATCACGTTATCGTGGATTTCCAACAATACCAATAATTGCACGGCGTCCGGGAATTGGTCCGGCAGTAAAGCTCTTTCCGGATACGAAAGCGTCGTTATGTCATCCGGGAGTATGGTTTTTTCCCTTTCCTGCACGGGCGATCAGGGAACCGTAAGCGACAGCATCACGGTGAACGCGGCGGCGTTCGGGATCGGTTTGGCGGAGTCAATTGAGATTTCTTCCGGCGCGACTGCCACTTTGAGCGCGGAAATTACGGGCACGGCGCCCTCTTCCCCGGTTTATCAATGGAGCTGTACCGGCGGCAGTTTGTCGGACAGTTCAATCTTAAGCCCGGTTTATACCGCGCCCGCCGTGACTTCGGACAAGCGGTATGTTTGCACTCTCACGGTTCGCGACGGCAACGCCGCCGCCGTTTCCAAAAAGATTAACGTTAACGTCAAGCCGGTGCCGCAGAATGTCGTTGAATTGGAAAAACAAATTGCCGAGATCAAGGCGTTGATTGAATCTTTGCAAAAACAGCTGGCGGCATTGGCCGGCTTGCCGGCTACCGGGGCGGGAAGCGCAAAATATTCTTGCGCCCAGTTGACGAAATATCTCGTCTACAACACGCAAAATGATCCGGAGGTCAAATGTTTGCAGGAATTTTTGATCGCGCAAGGCTTTTCCGGCGTGACGGCAACCGGCAATTATCAAACGGCGACCCGCGACGCGGTTAAGGCTTTCCAGGAAAAATACGCCGCCGAGATTTTGGCGCCCTATGGCTTAACCTATGGTTCGGGCAATGTGGGCAACGATACCCGCCGGAAGATCAACGCGCTGATGGCTGCAAAGTAATCCATTAATGCTTAATACTAACTTTAAATTTATGTCTCATGATTTTTTAAAATTTTCAGCGATTGGCGTTAGCGCTTTGGCGGCAACTTTGGCCTTGTGTTTTGCCATTCTGGCATGGCAAAGTCCGACTGCCGCGCCGCCGGCCGATAATGCGGACGCGCCAATCAACACCGGTTCGGATTCGCAAATCAAAGCCGGCGATCTGGGATTCAAAAACGGCACCAACGATCCGTATCATATCCACATGGATGGCGCCAGTTTTTCGTTGAAGAACAATAGCGGCAGTGAGCGGTTTATCGTGGACCAGGACGGCCATGTGGGCATCGGCACGACATCGCCGGCAAAAGCGCTGGAAGTGGTTGGCGACACCAAGTCGGGCGCCTTTTGCTTGGATGACCAATGCTGTTCCACTTGGGAAGAATGCGCGAATTTCGTGGGCGCGGGCGGAATTTCAGGTAAAGTACAAAATCCGATATACGGCGGCGTATGCGCCTGGGATCAAACCGCTGTTATAAGCTCCGGTTGTTGTCCAAAAAATACCTGTGCTTTGATGATATCAGGCGGGGTTTGCTATCCCGATGGTTGGATTATGGCGTTGCCTGCTTTGGGCGGTGCCGGTTCGCTTCAGGAAGATTATGGCGGCAGGCTCTCCTCCTTACCGGAGGGAAACGTGGTTGTTTGCCGCGCCGGTTATTGGCGCGCGGCGCCGTATTATACCACGGTTGGATCTGCGTATGACTGCTACCCCAATCAAGGTATACTTGGTAATGAGCTTGCTTGTGACAAAGGGACTTGCAATGGATACAAATGCGTCTACAAAACTTGCAATCGCGACAGCGATTGCGCCGGTGCCATCGCCGCGGGCAGCAAATGCGATAAAGGAATTTGTTGCGTTAATGGCAGTTGCAATGTGGGCGGCCGATGTTTGACCGGTATCTATGTACACGGTGTCCAATTGGAAAAATGCGTTAGCGGGGTGATGCAACCAATGAATTGTGTTTTTACCGGACTTTGTCCGGATGGTTTTAGTTGCAATCCGGCAACTTCGCTTTGCGAGCATCCGTGAGCGGTCATTTGTCCGGATTTGATTTGTTTTTGATTATTGGCGGTAAAAAGGTCTAAATTGTCAGTGTTTAATGAAGTGAAAAAATATTGCGAATAAATCAGTGAGATGCCTCGTCGCGGGAGAACGGGTATCCCGCCAGTTAAATCAATACTTTGACAAAAATGACTATAATTTTAAGCTGAATGGGGGTAAAATGAAGCTAAAATACGTTACCAGCCCCATTTAACCTAATTTTACTTCCATGATCA
>Ga0302250_1000906_pt1 | contig 24655 bp, 19 predicted proteins | sample AAG_RA_Asp_MG_FD_193536 | JGI IMG/M metagenome (GOLD analysis project Ga0302250, IMG submission 193536) | Enriched activated sludge microbial communities from anaerobic digester in WTTP, New Holstein, Wisconsin, United States - AAG_RA_Asp | ecosystem: Engineered > Bioreactor > Anaerobic >... | reverse complement strand
CATTGCCGCTGTCCGCTTGCGCTGCAAGCCTTCCAACTCTTCCCGCTCCAAATCACTCAGATTCATCTTTCCCATGCACACCATATGGGGTGCAATCTCTTTGTTTCAATGGACTAGAAGCTCCGATTGCTTTCCGGGGCTGTTCGCTAAATGGCTTGCCCAATCAGTCCAGGCCAACAGCGACGATTCAGGTGAAATTGAGGACCAAGCCTGGGCCCAAGCCATATGCGCTTGCATATCCAGTTCTGGAACGATTGTGGATGAAGTATTACTTTTCTTGTTTTTGGTCAAAACGCATTACCTCAATTGCTATTCAAATAGATAGAGCACCCTCGTTTGAACACGGGGGTAGTTGTGCTTGCTTGTATTCATGCATGCCGGTACCCGTGTCATCAGCGTTTTTGCGATGACACCGTGCCAGCGTGCTAGATATGTCTCCGCCTGCCGGCGCACTCCGTTAATTCTTTCGCCTTAACCGGCCATCAGACTGATCACCAGTGCGTTCGCAATGTCGATGACGAACCCACATACCAGGGGCACCACAATGAATGCCTCACGTGCAGCGCCATGTTCGCGCGTGACCGCCGTCATGTTTGCGATGGCGGTGGCGGTAGATCCCAGCGCGATCCCGCCGAAACCGGCGCACATCACTGCGGCTTGGTAATCCCTGCCCATTGCCCGAAAAACGATGAGAAGAACGAATGCGATGACCAGGACGACCTGTACCAGCATCGCCACGGTGATGAAGGCAAGCACGGGCTGCAGCTCCCAGAGCCTGAGTCCCATCAGCGCCATGGTCAGAAACAGGCCCAATGACATGTCGGAGATCAAGGCGGTGCCTGGCTGCATACTCGGCCAGTTCCATAGCCGACCGCGCCCACTTGGCCTCATCCAGTCGCCAATCATGCGCAGCAGGATCCCTGCCAGCAGGCAGCCCACAAAGGCGGGCAGCGTGACGGGGGTACGCGCGACGAGGGCGTTGATTCCATATCCCAACATCAAGGCGAAGTTAAGCCAGAGCAACGCCAGCAACACACCGTAGTAATCCAGGCGAGCATGCTGTTCATCGCTGTGCAGCGTGCCAACCTCTAACGTGCTGTCCCCGGAGGCTCGAAGCCGATGCCTGCGCATGAGCAGACTTGAGATCGGGCCGCCGATGGTGCAGGCCGCGATCAGGCCGATCATGTTCGCCGCCAACCCCAGTTCCTGCGCTTGGGTAATGCCAAGGGTTTCAACAAAGTGATCGGACCAGGCCAACGTGGTGCCCACGCCTCCGGTCAGGGAAATGGATCCGACCATTAGTCCAGCGCGCGGATCCAGGCCGAATGCGCGGGCCGTCTGCATCCCAACGAGGTTCTGCAGTACCATAAACCCGATGGCCAGTCCTGACAGGATCAGCAAGGGCCGTCCACCATGACGCAACGTGCGGGCGTCGGTACTCAGGCCAATGGCGGCAAAGAAGTACAGCAACATCGCGTCACGCGCTTCCAGATCGAAACTGACCGTGACCCCCATCCCGTAGTACAGGACGAAGACGACCAGAGCGCAGGCCAGACCACCGACCAGGGATTCCGGGATGCTGTATCGACGCAGGATGCCCCAACGCGCTACCAGGCCCTTGCCCACGAACAACAGCAGGATGGCGAGCGTGAATCCATGGAAGGCGTCGATCTTCATCGCACCTGCTTCCTGTCCAGGTAGGCCAATGCATGGCTGGCGGCGATCCACTCTTCGTTGGTGGGCTCGATCGCCACGACGACCTGGCTGTGGTCGGTGGAAATCGTCGCCGCGTGGCTGGCATTGGCGTCGGCATCCAGGGCAATGCCCAGAAAACCCAGTGCCGCGCAGACACGTTCGCGAATGAATGCATTGTGCTCACCGACTCCCGCCGTGAACACCAGCATGTCCAGGCCGCCCAGCACAGCGACCAAGGCGCCGATCTCGCGCACGATGCGGCGCACATAGAGGTCCAGCGCCAGACGTGCCCGTTCCCCCGTTTCTCCCGTATCGTTCTCGTGCCGGACAATGATGCGTGGCTCTGCCGAGATGCCCGAAACGCCGAGCAGACCGGACTCGTGATAGAGGACACGCCCCACCTGTTCCAGTGAGAGCTTCTCGATTTCCATCAGGTAGAGCACCGCACCGGGATCTAGCGCGCCGGTTCGGGTGCCCATCATCAGACCGTCAAGCGCGGAGAAGCCCATGGTGGTGGCCACGCTTTGGAGTCCTTGCATGGCGCACAGGCTGGCACCGCTACCCAGGTGGGCAACGATGGTGCGTCCGCGTGCAACATCGCCATGGCGCTCGGGCAAGGCCACTGCCATGTATTCATACGACAGGCCGTGAAATCCATACCGACGCAGACCGCGCTCCCAGGTGGCATAGGGCAACGGCAGGATCTGCTCGATCCTGGGGATGCTGTGATGGAAGCCGGTGTCGAAGCAGGCCACCTGTGGTAGGTCCGGTTGTTCGCGCAGCAGGATATCGATGGCCTCCAGCGCGAATGGCTGGTGCAATGGTGCCAGCGGGATGTAGGCCTGCAGATCAGTGAGCACCTGGGCGTCCACCTGCACGGGATCGAAATACTTGCTGCCGCCGTGGACGATCCGATGGGCGACCGCACCTATCCGCCGGCCGTCGAGTCGCTGACTGACACGGTCGTGGATGATGCGCAGTGCGGCGCGATACGGATGTGCCGTGTCCAGTTCGATCGGGAACGGCGCAACCCCGGTCTCTCCGAAATCCGGATCGGCGCCACCGATTCCCTGTACCTTGCCATTCCACAATGCAGTGCGCGGCAGTGGCGTGGCCGTTGGATCGAACACCGCAAACTTGATGCTGGAGGAACCGCAGTTCAGTACTAGGATCAGTCCGTGCTCGGGGCGCCCGGAGCGGGCAGTGGTCGCATCCATCATGTCGTCCTCTTGCTGCTCGGCCCTGGTGACTTCGCCAAGGTATTCGGGCGTGCCCTGCGGTCTCATCGTCGTCAGGCTCAGCGTGCCGTGTAGCCGCCATCGGCGATGAGTTGGGTGCCCGCAAAGAAGCTGCTTCCTTCCGACAGCAAGAACGCCACGGCATGAGCGATTTCGTCCGGGGTACCCAGGCGACCGATTGGATGCAGGTCGACGGCCGCCTCAAGGGCCGATTCGTCGAGGAAACCCAGGATGGGCGTACGCACATAGCCGGGATGGATCGAGTTGATCCGGATTCCCTTGGGCGCGTAGGCCAGCGCTGCCGAGCGAGTCAGTCCGGTGACGGCGTGCTTGGCTGCGACATACGCTGGGTTCGCCGCGTCGCCGACTACCCCCAGGATGGAGGAGACGTTGACGATGGCGCCGCCGCCGGCGCGCAGGATGGCGGGAATCTGATAGCGCAGGCCATAGAACACGCCGTGCAGGTTGACATCGATCACCCGGCTCCAAGCGGCAGGATCCAGTTCTCCCACTGGGCTTTGGTCGCCACTGATGCCGGCATTGTTGACTGCAAAATGAAGGTCTCCGAACGTATCGACCGCGCAGGCCACGGCAGCCTGAACCTCATCGATGCGTGCCACGTTGGCCGCATTGGCCACTGCCTGGCCGCCATCTGCGTTGATGAGGCGAGCGACCCGCTGCGCATTGTCGGCGCTGATATCCGAGACGACGACGCTCAGGCCATTGCTCGCAAGAAGCCGGGCGATGGCTTCGCCAATCCCGGATCCTGCACCGGTGACCAGGGCTACACGGCCAGAAAATGAGTACTTCATGGTGTTTCCTCCAATGGGGTAGATACGTGGCTGATTCATGGGGGTGACAGCCGATAGTGGTGGGCCAACATCAGTGCGATCGCGCATGAGGCTATGCGTGTATCGCGCGAGTCGGCGCGGCTGGTCAGAATGACCGGCACCTTGGCGCCGAGAACGATTCCGGCGCTGGCAGCGCCGCCCAGGAATATCAACTGCTTGGCAAGCATGTTGCCGCTCTCCAGGTCAGGCACGACGAGGATGTCAGCCTGCCCGGCGACCGCGGAGACGATGCCCTTGGTCCGTGCAGCGGCGATGGAAACGGCGTTGTCGAAGGCCAGCGGCCCGTCGAGCAGGCCGCCGGTGATCTGACCGCGGTCGGCCATCTTGCACAGCGCGGCAGCGTCCAGCGTGGCTGTCATCGATGGGCTGACCGTCTCGACCGCGGCGAGAATCGCGACCTTGGGTTCGCGCACGCCGATCACCCGCGCCAGTTCGATGGCATTGCGGATGATGTCTGCCTTCTGCTCCAAATTCGGGGCGATATTGATCGCCGCATCGGTAACGATGAACGGGCGCGGATAGGCAGGTGTCTGCAATAGGAAGCAGTGGCTGACCCGACGCTTGGTGCGCAGCCCCGCCGCGGACGAAACCAGCGCGGACATCAGCTCGTCGGTGTGCAGGCTCCCTTTCATCAAGGCTTCGACTTCGCCATTGGCCGCTAGGGCGACGGCTTGCTGCGCAGCGGCGTGGCTGTGCGGGGTGTCCACGATGGCGACGTTGGCCAGATCCAGCTCTGCCTCTCTGGCAATCGCTTCCAGCCGCGCCTGTGGCCCGACCAGCACCGGTTCGATCAACCCTGCGTGGCGCGCTTCGAGCGCCGCGGACAGGCTGAGGCCATCGCACGGATGGGCTACCGCCACCCGAATGGGTTGCATGTGCGCGACATGCGCCAGCAGGAGTTGCAGGCCTGTTTGGTCCTGCGCATCCGGGTGGATTTCCGGCAACGCGGTGCGCGCTCGCTCGATACGCTCAGTGGGCGCCAGGACCTCTACCTGGCCTTGGAAAACCGCCACTCGCTCCTGGTTGGTGCAGGTGCAGGCCAGGATGACATGGTGGGTGGCTGCGTCCTTGGCAGTCACCTGCATCCGCACGGTCAGCCTGTCACCGGGCCGAACTGCCCCGAGAAAGCACAGATTCTGGCTGACATAGAGGGTTCCAGGGCCCGGCAGGCGTGTTCCCAGCACAGCCGAGATCAGCACGTTTGCACAAATGGCCTCCGTGGTGTCCCGAGCACTTGAGGACACCGCAAGTTGCGGATCCACATCACCCGATTGAAGCGCGAACATGTGGATGTCTTGCGACGAAAACGCGCGTTCGACGCTGGCGCTGTCGCCGATGGCGATCTCGTCAAAGGTACGGTTGCGCAGGACGTGCCATTCATCGGCAGCGGTATCGACGGGTTTGGGTGAAGTCGTCAATTGCGTTTCCCTCGCCGTGTCTGACCCGTCTGCGGCGTGGCTGGCGCTTTGGACGCAGTTTTCTTCTGAGCGACCTTCGGCTTTGGCGGGGACTTCTGCGGTTTCGCGTCTAAGAGCGCAGCGGACGTATCCCTGGGGGAACTTTGCCTGCCGGGTGCCGAATTCGCGTCCACCGCCACAGCGGAGGCCTCACTGGTGTGGCTTGGGATGGCTGGCGCCGAAGCTGTCTGCGCCTGGCGCGCCGCCTGCTCGAACAGGGCGGAAACCTGCTCCAGCCTGGCTTGCTCCTGCGCGGACAGCGCATCGCCGCTGCCAATCACTTGCGCGACCATCCCCGCCACCTGGCGGATGGCATCAGCCCCTGTGTTCTTGAGCAATCCGGGGATGGCGGACACCACGGCGTCCTCGTCGAGCTTCATCAGCAAAGCCTGCCGGCGCACGAGGTGGCGGAAGGCCTGCATGTCGAAGTCGCTGCCCAGATGAGGGCGTACCAGCTCTTCTGCGTGGCGAAAGTGCCGGCCGTCGGCCTCGCCACGCGCCGCCAGCACGAAGAACAGCGCCCGTATAGCGGCTTCGGTGATCCCGCCGTTGTGAATATCGGCTTCGAGTCGTGTCAACTCTTGCGCCAAATACTGGCGATGCTCGGGCGTCTCGCTGGGATGCGGCCGCGCTGGCGCATCGTCGTTCAGGCTCTGCCCTGTCATGGCCTGAACCACCGGCAGGCTGTATAAGGTCTGAAAGGCCTGCGCGTAGACCTGGTCGCGGCAATCGCGGTATTGATCCAGCATCTGTTCGACGGCTGCGGAAAACTGCGCTTGCAGTTGCAGGAAGGGGTTGGCCTCGGAAACCGGCTCGCGATGTTCGCGCACCTGTTGCGCCGATTCTTGTACAGCGGCTGCCAGTGGGTGCCGGTCGGACCACAACTCATAGCCCATGCGCAGCGGGTGCAGCGGCTCCAGCCACTGCGCGCCCTGGTCCGTGACCAAGGCTCGAACCCATGGCTGCACGAAGCTGCGGTAGCAGGCCAGGTTGATCTCGGAGATCCGCGCCACGGCGGCGAAACGGCGATCGTTCTCTGGATCGGGGTGAACGATCTCGCGGACTTCGTCGATATCGCTGCGACGGATCCGGGTCAAGAAGGCGTCCCCGGCCGGTTCGCCCGCCAGTGCCTGGTCTGGATTGTCCTCGATCTGTATGCGGTGGATACCAGCCGGCAGCACGTCGATGACGTCGATGTTGGCAGCGAACTCCTGGTGCTCTTTGCGCCCGACGCTGCCCGAGACAAAGATACCCAGATGCCCGATGCTGTCATGGGTGGCGTAGACAATGGTTTGGTCATGTCCCAGCACGTCCAGGTCGCTGCGGTACAGGTCGGTGATCCAGCCCAGGGCTTGAGGGGGCGGCGTGATATTGTCCCCATAGGAGCAGAACACCACGATCGGCGAACGAATGTTACGCAGGTCGATGCGCAAGCCATCGGACGTCACCAACTGGGCCGTACTGAGCTTGTTGCCAATGAACAGGTTGTCGACGATGTACTGCATTTCCACGTCGTTCAAAAAGACGTGGCCGCCCCAGTACTTCTCGAACTGCAAGTGGCGCGGGCCCTCCGTGTCGACCTTGGCATACAGGTTGTACTGTTTGCTCCAAAGGGTATTGGCCGGGTCTAGGTTCTCGAAATTCTGTACCAGCCAGGCGCCATCGAACCGGCCGGCGCCCAGGTCGCTGGTCAATGCCGTCAGCCAACTGCCGCCGGTCAGGCCGCCCGCGTAGCGCATCGGCGTATCGCCGGCCCAATACGACAGGGGCGCGCCGGCCACGATGATCGGCCCGAACAGTTCGGGCCAGACCGCCGCTGCCATCAGGATCTGCCAGCCTGCCTGGCAATTGCCGATGACCGCGGGCTTGCCGCGGCTGTCGGGGTGCAGTTCGCCGACCTTGCGCACGAAGGCCGCTTCGGCACGCATGACGTCCTCGACCGTCTGGCCGGGAACGGGATCGGGCAGAAAGCCAACGAAATAGCAGGGATGCCCGGCCTTGAGCGCCGCACCGACCTCGCTATCGGGTTTGAAACCGCCGATGCCCGGGCCGTGGCCCGCGCGTGGATCGACCACCACGAAGGGGCGTTTCGCAGGATCGGCCGGCGTGTCGGCTGGCGGCAGGATGCGCACGAGGCCATAGTTGACTGGCCGGGGAAGGTCCAGCCCGGACATGATGACCTCGGAGGCGAAGTCGAGTACGTTCGGCGTCTGCTCCTGCAAATGCGCCTGGTACTGGTTGCCGCGTTGGCGGCGAACGTCGGCATACAGAATGGACCGCTGCCAGGCATCCACTGCATACTCCGTCGCCATGGCCGATAGTCGCAACGGATCCCACAGCAACTGTCCCCAGTCGGCCGTCGGTGGTGTCGTGGTGTCTCGGTTCATGGCGATGGGCGCTCCTATGTGTTGAAACTGAAAAAGGAATGAAGCAGCAGCCGCCGGCACATCGCCTTGGCGGCCCTTCCGCACTCAGTACATGTGCTGGCCGCCATTGATCGACACGTTGCTGCCGGTCATGAACCCGGCAGACTCGCTGGCGATGAATGCAACCAGTGCGGCAATTTCCCGAGGCTGTCCCAGGCGGCCCACGGGGATACCGGCAACCACTTGCTTGACCACGTCCTCAGGCATGCGCGTCACCATCTTCGTCGCCAGATACCCCGGCGAGACGGTGTTGACCGTCACGCCCTTGCGCGCCACCTCCTGCGCGAGGGCTTTGGTGAAGCCGTGCATGCCGGCTTTTGCGGCGGAATAGTTGGTCTGGCCGAACTGCCCTTTCGAGCCGTTGATGGAGGAGATGTTGATGATCCTGCCCCAGCCGCTTTCGAGCATGCCGTCGATGAATGGCCGAGTTACGTTGAATACCGAATCGAGATTGACGCGCAGGACGGCATCCCAATCGGCGTAGCTCAGCTTGCGGAACGTGGCATCACGCGTGATGCCGGCGTTATTGACCAGGATGTCGACGCGGTGACCGTCTGCCTGGATGCGGTCGGCCAGCTCCAGGCAGGAGCCATGGTCGGCGACATCCGCGCCGTAGGCGGCGAAGGTGTAACCTTCGCCTGCCTGGGTTTCCAGCCACGCGCCAATGCTGGCATTCCCCGGCGAATGGATGACGAGCACGGTATGGCCGGCATCGTGCAAGGCCCGGGCGATGGCTTCGCCGAGGCCGCCAGTGCCGCCCGTGACCAGTGCGGTGTGTTCCTCAGCCCGCATTGCGGCCACCTGTCTTGGCTGGTGCATCCTCGCCCTGTGCCTTGGCCCACACCGCTCCCCACTGCTTGAAAATATCCTGAAGCGGTAATACCGCATCTGTCTGGCCTACGGCCTGCGTGACCGATTTCTGCCAGTCCTGAATAGCCTGCTGCAGACCTTGGGTGAAGGTTGTCTGGTTCTTGATGGCGACTTGCGTCAGCGCCTGCGTGCCGCCCATCTGGTGCTGAAACTGACGCCAGAAGGCTTGTGCGGGCAGCGTGGCCAGTTCCTGCCAATTCTTGGCCTTGAGCAGGCTTTCGATTTCGGCGCCGGACTCGGCAATGCTCTCGCTGCCCGCGCGCGTGGCGTTCTCCAGCCATTGCTGGCCGTTTTCCTGCATCAATCGCTGTAGGCGTAACTGCAGTTCCACGTTCGCCTTGAACAGGTTCAGGGAGATAGTTTCGTTGCTCATGGTCAAGCTCCTTACTGGTTGAAATGCCCAAGTGGGCGGTGAACCGATCAGGCCATCTGGCCGATGGTTTTGCGAAAGCGTGCCAACGACAGGAAAAACAGCACCGTGCCGATCAGGGCCAGCGCCAGGAACGGCTGCCATACCGCCTCCAAGCCCGCACCCCGGTAGAGAATGGCCTGGCTCAATTCCACGAAATGGGTGGTGGGCGCGATCAGCATGATGTTCTGCACGATCTCGGGCATGCTTTCGCGCGGCGTGGTGCCACCCGACAGCATCTGCAACGGCATGATGGTGAGCATCATCAGCATGCCGAACTGCGGCATGTTGCGCGCCAGCGTGGCGATGAAGATGCCCATCGACGTGGTGGCAAACAGACTCAGCGCCGCGCCGATGAAGAACAGCACAATGGAGCCCTCGATGGGCACGCCCAGGATGCCGCGCACCATGAGATTGAGCGACAGGAAGGAAGCGATCAGCACGACGAAGGCCATCGACCAGACCTTGGAGAGCATGATCTGCGCAGGCGTGACGGGCATCACCAGCAGGTGCTCGATGGTTCCGTGCTCGCGCTCGCGGATCAGCGCCGCGCCGGTCAGGATGATGGACAGCAGTGTGATGTGGTTGATGATCTGCATCACGGAGCCGAACCAGGCTTTGTCGAGCGCGGGGTTGAAGCGCGCGCGCAAGGCCAGATCCACGGGTGGCACGGTGGTGCCGCGATAGCGCTGGACGAACTCGTTGACTTCGCCCGTGAAGATTTGTTGAACATGGCCACTACCGGTAAAAGCCTGGCTCATGCGGGTGGCGTCGACATTGAGCTGCGCGGCGGGCGAGCGCCCCGCCAGCACGTCGCGTTGGAAGTTGGGCGGAATGACCAGGGCAAAGGTGTACTGCCCGGCATCCATGCCCGGATCCACGCTTGCATAGTCGATCATGGCCGGTGGCGTGAACTGCGGCGGGTAGAAGGCCGAGGCAATCCGCTGGGACAGCGCCGAATTGTCCTCATCGACGATGGCGATGGGGGCGTTGTGCAGCGTCTCCGGCATGGACGTAGCCGAGGTGTAGACCGACGCGGTGAACACGTAGACGATGAGCACGATCATCATTGGATCGCGCCAAAGGCTCCACAATTCCTTTACGCCAAGGTCGTAGATGTTGGCGAGGTTTCTTCTGCCCATCTCAGCGCTCCTGCTTCTTGAGTAGCAAAACGGCCGCGCCGAGAATCACCGGGACGGATAGGAGCATCGACCACAACTGTCCTGTCAGGTCTGCCAGGCCGAGCGCTTTGCTGAATACGCCACGGCTGATGGAAATCATGTGCGTGGCGGGGTAGATCTCGCCGATGAACTTGCTGGAGCCTTCGAGCGAGGACACCGGATCGATCAGGCCGGCGAACTGGGTGGCCGGAATGAGGGTGCTGATCATGGCGAAGAACATGGCCGCGATCTGGCTGCGCGTAACGGCCGAGGCCAGCAGCCCCATGCCTGTCGCAGAGAAGGAGAAGATCAGCGCGGCCAGCGCCAGGGTGAAGAAGCTGCCCTTGACCGGCACGCCGAAGATGGTCACTGCGAGCAGGCTCATCAGCAGGAAGTTCACCATGGCCAGGCCGACATAGGGCAACTGCTTGCCGAGCAGGAACTCGATGCGCGTGACCGGCGTCACGTAGAGATTGGTGATCGATCCCGTCTCTTTCTCGCGCACCACCGCCAGCGCGGTCAGCATGGCCGGCAGCATGAGCAGCAGCAGAGGGATCACCGCCGGCACCATGGCCGGCAGGCTCTTGACATCGGGGTTGTAGCGAAAGCGCGTCTCGACGCTCGCGTTGCCAGCCGCGCTGGCGCCGCCGCGCTCGCTGGCCTGTACCAGCAGCCATTGCTGGTGCATGCCCTGAACGTAGCCCTGGACGGTTTCCGCGCGCTGTGGCATGGCGCCGTCAATCCAGGCACCGATCTGCGCGTTGTGGCCCCGCAGCACGTCGCTGGCAAAGCCAGCGGGGATTTCGATGGCCAGCGACAGTTCGCCGCTGCGCATGCGCCGATCGAGGTCATCGTAGTCGACGATCGGCGAATGCTCGGTGAAGTAGCGTGAGCCGGCCAGGTTCAGTGTGTAGCTTTGGCTGAGCGTGGTCTGGTCGCGATCGAGCACCGCATAGCTCAGATCCTCGACGTCCATGGTGATGCCAAAGCCCATCACGAACATCAGCAGCAGTGACCCGCCCAGCGCCAGGGTGGCGCGCACCGGGTCGCGCTGCAGTTCCAGCGTCTCGCGCCATAGATAGCTGAACATGCGCTGCAGACTGAAACCGCCAGAGGAGTGACCGCCAGCGTGTTCGGTGGGCACCGCGGCTGGCTGATCCGCCTGTTCGGCAGCCGGAGGCTGGCTGGCCGGGGCGGCCGTGCCGCCCTCCGCTTCGACGAGGTAGCCGATGAAGGCCTCTTCCAGGGTTTTGGCGCCGCGCTTCTCGACCAGTCTGGCGGGCACGTCGCTGTCGAGCACCTTGCCCGCATGCATCATCGACATGCGATCGCAGCGTTCGGCCTCGTTCATGAAGTGGGTGGAAATGAAGACCGTCACCCGGTCGCGCCGCGACAGCTCGATGAGCAGCCGCCAGAACGCGTCACGCGCCACCGGATCGACGCCGGAGGTCGGTTCGTCCAGAATCAGCAACTCTGGCTTGTGCACCATGGCAACGGCCAGCGATAGGCGCTGGCGTATGCCCAGAGGCAGGCTGGCCGGCAGGCTGTCGATGACGTCCACCAGCCCGAAGCGCTCCACCATCTCATCGACGCGAGCAGGTATGTCCTCTAGGGGAACGCTGAACAGCTTGGCATGCAGTTCCAGGTTCTGGCGTACGGTGATTTCGCTGTAGAGCGAGAACGCCTGCGACATGTAGCCGACGCGGCGGCGGGTGTCGAGGTCATGCGGGTCCACTTCGTGGCCGAACAGCCAGGCCCGCCCGTCGCTCGCCGGCAGCAGGCCGGTGAGCATCTTCATGGTCGTGGACTTGCCGCAGCCGTTGGAGCCGAGGAAGCCGAAGATTTCACCGCGCCGGATGCGAAAAGAGACGCTGTCAACGGCGACGAAGTCGCCAAAGCGCATGGTTAGCCCCTCGGCTTCGATGGCGATGTCGTCCGCGCCGCCCTCCGGCAGGGGGGGGATGACCACCGTTTGGTGCCCACGTTTTTTCTCTTCCGGGAGCAGACGGATGAATGCCTCTTCCAGATTCGGGCTGTCTGTTCGCTCCAGCAATTCCTTCGGTGTACCGGTGGCAAGCACCTTGCCGGCGTCGATGGCGGCCAGCCAATCGAAGCGTTGCGCCTCGTCCATGTAGGCGGTGGCCACGATCACGCTCATGCCGGGGCGATCAACGCGGATACGGTCAATAAGATCCCAGAACTGCGCTCGCGCCAGCGGGTCCACGCCGGTCGTCGGCTCATCGAGAATCAGAAAATCCGGGTCATGGATCAGCGCGCAGCACAGGCCGAGCTTCTGCTTCATGCCCCCGGAGAGTTTGCCTGCCGGGCGCTCCAGGAATTTGAACAGCCCGGTGGCCTGGGTGAGCTCATCGATGCGCTGGCGGCGCTCTGCGGCTCCATGACCGAACAGGCGCGCGAAGAATTGCAGATTCTCCTCGACCGAGAGCGTCGGATACAGGTTCTTGCCCAGCCCCTGCGGCATATAGGCGATGCGCGGGCACACCTGCTTGCGATGCGCCTTGCTGCCCATGTCGCCGCCCAGCACCTGGACGGCGCCCTCCTGGATGATGCGTACGCCAGCCAGCAATGAGAGCAGGCTGGACTTGCCTACGCCGTCGGGGCCAATCAGACCGACCATCCGCCCGGCGGGAATGTCCAGGTCAATGCCGTCCAGGGCGGTGACGTCGCCGTAGCGCAGACTTACCTGGCGGACACTGGCAACGGTCGTGGGCTGCGCACTTTGGCTCATACCTTACTCCGGCACGCGAAGGGACAGGTTCTGAGGCCACTCGGCATTGGCGTCGAGCTTGACCCAGGCCACGCCGGGTAGACCGGTCTTGACCTGGTTCAGGTGTTCACGCAGCAGCTCCGGCGCAATCTGCGCGCGCACGCGAAACATCAGTTTCTGCCGCTCGCTGGCGGTTTCCACCGTCTTGGGGGTGAACTGCGCAGCGCTGGCGACGAAGGAAACGGTGGCTGGAATCACATACTCCGGCGCGGCATCCAGAACGATGCGGACCTCGGAACCCAGTGCGACGCGGCCGGCCACAGTCTCGGGCAGGAAGAAGGTGAGGTATACGTCCGACAGGTCGATCAGGTTCAAGACCCGCCCGCCCGATCCCAGCACCTCGCCGGGTTGCGCCACGCGCACCTGCACCCGCCCGTCGCGTGGCGCGCGCAGTTCGCTGTCGCGGATGTCGGCTTCGATGCGATTGATGCTGGCCGTGGCGGCGGATACGCTGGACTTCGCGCCGACCAGCTGGGCCTTGACGGCCTCGACCGCAGCGCGGGCAGCGGCAGCCTGCGCCTTGCTGGCCGCAAGCGTCGCCTGTGCACCCCGTACGCGGGCCCGGTCATCGTCCAGTTCCTGTATCGAGGCGGCGCCCTCGCTCGACAGCGTGCTGGAGCGTGTCAGGCGCCGTTGCGCAGCGTCCAGTTCCGACTCGCGCTGGCCGACGAGTGCCTGCGCCGCAACCACGTCGGCTTCACGTAGCGCCACCTGTGCCTGCGCCGCGGTCACCGAGTGCTCGGCCTGTTCACGCATGGCGAAGGCTTCGTCGCGCTGCGCTTCGAGCGTTTCCAACTGCATGCGGGCCAGCGGCTGGTCCGCCTCGACGAAATCGCCTTCGCGCACCAGGATGTCCTTGATACGTCCGGGCAGCTTGGTGGCAATGTCGATCTCGGTGGCCTCGATGCGGCCATTGCCGGTGACGAATCCTTCGCCGGGGCCGCTGTCGGTAAATTTCGTCCAGCCCCACCAGGCCAACGCGACGACCACCGCTGCAGCGGCAGCGACCAGGAGTTTTTTCTTGAGAGAGGGGGAGAGGGTCATGGGTTCGGCGTGCCTTAACGGGTTGATGAGGTGGAGGCTGGAGTCGAGGCCGCGTCCTGTGCCTCGCCGGTTGCAGCCAGGGTGCCGCCGCCAAGCGCGGCATACAGCGCCACCTGGCTGGACAGCAGCGCACGGCGCGCCTGTACGAGCTGTTGCTGGGCGCCCAACAGATCGCGCTGAGCGTCCAGCACCTCCAAGAAGGCGGCCGAGCCGTTGTCGTAGCGCAACTGGGCCAGTCGGGCGCGCTCGCTTTGCGCCTCCAGATTGGCCCGCTGGATCGTCAACTGCTCAGCCAGCCAGTGCTTGGCGCTCAGTGCATCGGCCACCTCGCGAAAGGCCGTTTGAATGGTCTTCTCGTACGCGGCGACGGCAATGTCGCGGCGCACTTCGCTCAGTTCCAGGTTGGCGCGCCGTCGGCCACCATCGAATATGGGCAGCGACAACGTGGGCATGAAGGTCCAGGCGCGACTGCCGGAATCGAACAGTCCATCGAGATCGCTACTGGCCGTGCCGAAGCTGCCGGTCAGCGCAATGCGTGGCAAGAACGCCGCGCGCGCCGCGCCGATGTTGGCGTCGCCCGCCCGCAATTGGTGTTCGGCGGAAATGATGTCCGGGCGACTGACAAGCAGCTCCGAGGGGAGGCCGGCCCGCAGTTCGGCCAACACCATCGTTTCATCGAAGGGCGCCTTGGCGGGCAGTGGGCCAGGATCAGCTCCCACCAACAGCGCCAGCGCGTGCAGTTGTGTGGCGCGCGCTTGTTCAAGTTGCGTCAACAGCGCCTGAGCCTGGTTCAGCAGCGCCTGGACTTGGGTGAAATCCAGCTTCGAGGTCGAGCCGACTTCGACGCGACGCCGAAAAATGCGATGGGACTCCTCGCGAGTCGCCACGGTTCGCTTGGCGATGGCCACGCGCTCGTCGATCTCGCGCAAGCCCAGATAACCGTCGGCCACCTGGGCGATAAGCGCCAGATGGACAGCTTGGCGCGCTGCGTCAGACGCCAACCAGCTTTGCAAGGCGGCGTCCTCCAGGTTGCGGACCCGGCCCCACAGATCCAGCTCCCAGGTGGTCAGACCCACCTCGGCCCGGTATTCGCCACCCACCTGCGAGCGGCCCGACATGTTCAGGTCGCCAGGGACCCGCGCGCGTCCACCCTGGGCGCCGACGCCCACGGCGGGAAAACGATCGGATCGCTGAATGCGGAACGCGGCGCTGGCTTCCTCTACCCGCAGCGCCGCCAGGCGCAGATCGCGGTTGTTCTCCAGCGCGGTCTCGATGAGACGTTGCAGCAAGGGGTCGGTGAAGTACGCCTGCCACGCAAGATCTCGCGGAGTGGCACCGTCTGTGCCTGATCCAAGATGGCCAGGCCAGGTTACGGGCACGGGCAGCGGCGGAGTGTCTGGTGCAGGAGCGAGCGACATGCAGCCGGTCAAGACGACGCCGCTCAGGGCCAGCGAGGCAGTGCGCAGTCTGAACGCAGTAAACAACAGAGAGGCTGGGGGCATGGTCATGTTCCGTACGGGTATCGGGCTGAAAGAGGGTCTGGTTGCAGAGGAGGTAGCAGCCACCCACGCCTTGCATCGTGAATTTTCAAAACAAACGACTGGACGGTTGTTTTTGATTGTACACTACAATTCCGCCACCGCAATCAGTGGCTCGCGGGTCATTGACATAGTCAAATCGCGTTGCCAGCCAGGGTCCAGGAATGGCCTTGATTTCTGTTAAAGCCGATGACCAGCCATGAGAACATGCCGCTGTTTTTCAAACAGGGTCTTTGAATGCCAAGCAAGAAAGATGACGTACCAAGCAAGCGTCGCTACCTGTCCTCTGCCGCCAGGAAAGAGGAAATACTGGACGCCGCTCTGGTCGAGTTCTCGGATCGGACATACAACGCCGTAACGATGGAGCGCTTGGCCGAATGCGCCGGCTTGTCCAAGGCAGGCATCTACGCCCACTTCAAAAGCAAGGAGGAGATTTTTCATGCCTTGCTCGAACGCCTGACGAAGCAGCTTCGCGATTTCCAGGGCTGGCTCCCGGATGAAGATTTGACGTTGCCAGAGTTGGTAGACGTCTATCTTGATCGCCTGTACGCCACGTTTGGCTCACCCGCCACTGTATCGGTCTATCGTCTACTTCTGGCCGAAAGCGCCAGAGCACCGGAACTCGTGCGGCGTTGGCGTGAGGACGTTGCGCACGGGTTGCGAGAGCGGGCACAGATCATCATCCAGCGCAACATAGAACGGGGCATCATTCGCCCAGGCGTTTTGACTGAGCATTTCTTCCCGCTGGCACTTGCGCCCGCACTGCTGTGGCTGAACTCCTTAATGCTATCCAAGGGTGACCCTTCTATATCGCTTGTACGACTACGCGACGTGCATCGGCAACTACTGCTTGAGCTTTTGGAGCCTCAATGAGCAGGGTGGCACGCAAAACCAGACACATCCCCGCGCACCTACTGAACGGTTTTGCCGTGCTGCTGCTGACTTCGTGGGGCGCACTGGCGCTGTGGTTTCAGTCTTCGCAGCATTCAGTGGTGCGATGGGTCGCCATTCTGGTGTGGTCGGCTTTGGGGGTGTCCGTTGTCTTGTCGCTGTCGGGCTTGTTTGGGCGAAAGCGTCGCAACATCACGGGATTTGTTTTTGTGCTCGCAACGGCCTGCCTGCTTCTGTGGTGGGGGACGCTGCGGCCGTCGCACCAACGTGCATGGGCCGACGATGTCGCCCAGTTGCTGGAGGCCAGAGTCGAGGGCAACCATGTCCACCTGAAAAATGTGCGCAACTTCGAGTGGCGCAGCGAGACCGACTACACGCCGCGCTGGGAGAGCCGCACATACGATCTGGACCGCTTGCGCAACGCCGACCTGGTACTGTCCTACTGGATGGGGCCGCACATTGCCCACACGCTGGTGTCGTTCGGCTTCGACGGTAGTGAGCGGGTGGTGTTCTCACTGGAAATACGCAAGGAGCGCTACGAGTCCTTCTCGGCGGTGGGAGGATTCTTCCGCCAGTTCGAGCAGGTCCTGGTGGCCGCCGATGAGCGCGACATCGTTCGCACGCGCAGCAATGTGCGAGGCGAGGACGTTTACCTCTATCGCTTGCAGATGAGTCAGGCGAATGTCCGCGCGTTGTTTCTGGAGTACCTGAGCGTGGCCAATGAATTGCAACGCACGCCGCGCTTCTACAACACGTTGACCAGCAACTGCACGACCATCGTATTCGAACTGGCACGACTCGTTGCGCCCGCGTTGCCGATGGATTATCGCCTGCTGCTGTCCGGCCACTTTGCCGAATACGTTTACGACCTGCACGGTCTGACGCCCGGTCATCGCTACGCGGAACTGCAGGCACGCGGGCATATCAACGAGCGTGCCCTTGGTTCCGACTGGTCATGGGACGACTTCTCGATGTCGATTCGACGAGGTGTGCCAGGCATTCCCATCAACGAGGTCTATCCATGACGTCCTCGCAGCCCTGCCGTTTCATGGCATGGGCCGTCCTTGTCCCGCTTCTTCTGGGGGGCTGCTCGATCCTGCGTGAATTCGGCCCAGCGGTCGAAATTCGTACGCTGACTGCCGGCGACGCCATCGAAGCCAAGCGTGGCGACATCCTGACTCGTGGCAAGCTCAGCGATGCGACCAACCAGACCATCAGGGTGGCGGCATTGGATGCGCAGGCATGCGCAAAGCCGATCTCAACGGATTGTGTTCAAGCCCTGGTCGCCGTGACCGGCGTTGGCACGGATCGGCGCCTGGCGGCGCTGTCCGAACTCTGGCTGGCGCAGGCAGAGGCCATGAAGCCCGGTCCAGAGCAGCAAGCCGCCTGGCTTGAGACCATTCGCTATGCCTATGCCTACCTGTTCTTCGGCGACTATGCCCCGGGAGAGCGAGCCTTCGAAGATCGCCAGACCCAGGTACGGGATTGGTACAACCATGCCGTCGAACGCGCCGCCACGGACATGTTTGAAGTTCGGCAGCAAATGCCTTCGCAGTTGCTGGTGCAGACTGGCTGGAATATTGCCGGATGGGAGCTGAAGCTGGATATGCGCGGCGCGCGCTTGCCGGGCAGTACGGCGGTGCCAGCCGAACTGTTGCCAGCCTCGTCCCTGTCTTTCCGTGGATTGCGCAGCCTCTACCGCCGCGACGGTTTCGGCGCCGAGCTGGTGACGGTCATGCCGGACGACACCCCGACCGTTGCACCCACCCGGGATGGCCGTCCAGCGGCCAGACGCAACCAGCGACCGCCACCTTGGAGCGAGATGCCCGCGCCGTCCATGACGGTTCTGCTGCACCCGGAGGGGGATGACCTGGACAGTGTACTGCACACCCGTACCGTCCGTTTGACGGTGCATGATCCCTATGTGGAGTCGGCCATCATGCTGCGCGGTCAGCGCGTACCCCTGGCGGCCAATTTTACCGCCGGCTACGGCGTATGGTTGGCCCGTGCCAAGTTCAACCGGCAGTCGCTCCGCAGCCTGCTTGGACGCGAAGGTGGCATTGACCGCCCCCACGTCTACCTGATGCAGCCCTACGATCCGAACAGGCGGATCATCGTCATGCTGCACGGATTGGCCAGCAGCCCGGAAGCCTGGGTGGATCTTGCCAACGAAATTCTCGGCGATGAGGCCCTGCGCGAGCATTACCAGATCTGGCAGGTCTACTACCCGACCAACATGCCCATCGCACTGAACCACGCCATGATTCGCAGATCGCTCGGGGATACGCTGGCGCATTTCGATCCGTCCGGCCAGGCGCCGTCGTCGTCTGACCTCGTGCTGGTAGGGCATAGCATGGGTGGCGTCATCGCGCGGTTGATGGTGTCGTCAAGCGATCAGTCGCTGGTGCAGTTGGCTGCGGCTCACAGCCAACTGACCCCGGAGCAGATGAAGCGCATAGATCCGATGTTGCGCTTTGAGCCCTTCCCGCAGGTCAGCAGCGCCATCTTCATCGCGGCACCGCATCGGGGCACTACGTTCGCGGGTGGACGACTGGGCCGCTGGATGGCCGGATTCATTCGCTTCCCGGTTACGGTGCTCGAAGAACTCGCCCACACACTGGCGCCCAATGCGACGGCCAGCAACCATGAAAGCCTGGGGCATATCCCCAATAGCGTTGACAACCTCGACGAGAACGATCCTTTCGTGCGCGCGGTGGCGGGTTTTCCGATTTCTACCCAGGTGCGCTATCACTCGATAGTAGCCCAAGCTGACCCCCTAGTGGCCCTCGTAGATTCCGATGATGGTCTCGTGCCCTACCGCAGCGCTCATCTTCCCGGCGCACAATCCGAAAAAGTCATTATTTCGGGGCATAGTGTGCAGCAGAATGCGGCTGCGATACTGGAAATTCAGCGCATTCTGAGAGAGGACATAGACTTGCGGGAAGCGCGTTCCATGCAGCGTTAGACCTTGGGCAAGCATCATGAGAGTCCGAAGCAGCCAGCCCTCAGTTAGCCTTGCCACCAATGCTTATTCGGGCTTCATTGAGAGATAAGGGTTGTTGGGCGGAATCTCGGCGAGTAGCTGGAAGGCATCTTCCAGTAGATAACCATGCAGTTGGCGAGATTTCCTTGGTCCAGTGACTTCACAGGTCCAGATGTTCAATCCGTTCGATTGTTTGCGATGTAGTTGTAGCCGCTCGAAACGCTTCTGCACCCACTGCCAATCCTGCTGGCTCTCCTGCTTGGCCAACGTCGCTACCTGCAGGTGTTCCTGTGCGTATCGCTGAAACACGCCTGGGCTCACCAGATATGCAGTATCACTCACGGTATGCACGAGTGCCTTCGCGTCGTTGATGATGAGTCGGCGCGAGGCGATTCCCTGTTTCAGCCATGCCATGAAATGCTCTCCGGATGGCTGCGCGGCAGCGGATGGTGGCGCAGCCGGTGGCACAGGCGATGTTAAGTCCGAAGCTGGCATGGAAGTGTCGAATTGCGTGGCGTCTGCATCACGCGAGATGGCCACCGCATTCTGGTGCATGCCAGCCGAATCGCTCTTGCCCACCATCGCCAGCATATCCTCCAGCACGTCGGGCACGGCCTGGGACGCGGATGGCGGGACCAGGGCACTGCCGCTTTCCTCCGGGCGTGTGTCCTGACCTTTCGCGAGCAGCGTCTCAACGACTGCCGGCTGGGCGACCGGTAAGGCGTCGATCTCCACCATTCCAGCGAACAGCGCCGGCCGCTCGCCGGGCTCCCAAATCAGCGCAGGTGCCAGCCGCAACAGGGTGAACGAGTGGGACCAGCCGGTGGAGCTGGTCACGGTCGCGCGCCAGATCGCCTTGCCGTCGGCCGTCGGCTGCAACATGCCGTGGTCCTGAAGCACATTGAACACTGCGGTGTTGTTCGCGGGGATGCCATTGACGCCCTGGGACAGCAGGTGCGCGCGCAGCTTGTCCGAGACCGTCTTGCTCACCAGCCACAGAGCGTCGTCGGTGAGCCAGCCATCGGAGGCTTCGGGCTGGTTCAGTTTCAGCTCTTCCTTGAGCAGGTAGCGCAGCCCATCGAGCAGCTTGCGTTGCAGTGCGTGCTTGGGCGCGGCCATCGCGCGTGTGGGATCGCCGCCCAGCTCCTGAGCGACGGAGGCACGGTCTGCCTGCACGACCAGTTCGCCCAGCACCCCGGCGTGCTCGTACTGCCCGGCCAGGACGTAGAGCAGCGGCGCCCACAAGGATGGATAGCCACTGAGCCAGTCCAGCAGATCGCGGTCGAGCAGTTGCTGGTAGAGCAAGCCTGTCGCGGCGCTGTGGAGCCGGTACTCGCGATCGTCGCGGTAGCGGAAGCGGTACGGCTGACGCAGCGGGCCGTGCCACGGGTGCCAGGTGCTGCCGTCGGCCAGCTCGACGTGCAGATCGACCGCCACCTTGCCGATGTCATGGAGCAGCGCAGCATAGGCGACGGCCGCAGTCCAGGCTTCGGCCTGCGCCGCCTGGTCTTCGGGGCTGGCGCCGATGGGCAGCAGATGGGACTGCCGCAGCTTCAGGCTGTAGGCGACGATTTCGAGGCCGTGGTCGAGCATGCCGCCGGGGTATGCGTGGTGATGCGCTTCGGAGGCCGGGAAGGCCTGGACCAGCTCGGCGTAGCGCTCTAGGGGCGCGCAGTAGAGGGTGGAGAACTGCCTGCGCGAGAGCGAGGTGCGTTGCCAGATGTGCTCCATCAGCTTCTGCCGGCGCGGCGTGGCCAGCAGCGATGCGGCCGACTCCGGCCGCATCAACCCTTTCGGGGGTTCGACGGCGGGGGCTGGCGACGGCGCGGCAGCGACCGGAGGCCGTTTTCGCTGGAACAGGGAGAGCATGTCGGTGTCCTGATGGCGGGCCGGGCGGGAGGCCTTTTTGCCTTTTCGAGGTAGGGCCTTTCCCCTTGCACCCCATTCCCTTGCCGTTTCGACCCTTTGGCCTTTAACCGTTTCGGTATAGCGGGGCCTGGGTTGCGGCTCCAGCGTCAATGTGGAACCCGCTCGAATGGATTGGCCGGAGACCCGGCGCTGGCCTCGACCTATGCTGCCGGGACGCTACACCCGCCAGGTAGGCCCCACTCAGGCGACTAAGTTGACAAACGCGACAAGAGAGACTAGAGTGAATCCTGTCTCAAACCTACCTGGGAGATGACCATGCCCACTGCTATCGAATTCATTGCCGACCGGCTGCCGCGCGTCACGGTAGAGGATGTGCGCCGCTTCGCGGATACCGTCGAAATCCGGGATGCCCCGGCTTTCGCGGCCGAGTTGCAGGCGTTCATCCACGAGCGCGTGGAGGCGGTGAAGCTGCCTGCCAGCCTGGAAGGCGAAACGGTGGGGCAGGCCTTGGAGCGCAAGGCGGCCGCGCTGCGCGCCGACACGCGCTGGGCGCCGGCCGAAACCGACGTCCAGCGAGGCCGCGCCGTGCTGCTGGAAGCCTTCAACCAGCCGCACAACCTGCCGATTCCCGACTACGCCAAGCTGGCGGACAAGTCGCGCCAGCAGATCTACAAGGACATTCTCGCCCGTCGCTTGCTGGCGCTGAACGTGGGGGCACGCGGTCAGAAGCTGCCCGACTGGCAGCTCGACCCGGTGAAGCAGCAGTTGACCCAAGCCGTGCTTCAGGAGGTCGAGGGCATCGACCCCTGGACGATCTATCGCGCGCTGTCCGAACCGCTCGAAGGCTTGGGCGGTCGCTCGCCGGTGGATGCGGTGACGCATGGCACGATCGACGACGTGGCCGAGGCCGTGTTCAACGTGCTGGGCGTGCAGGTGCATTGAAGCGAGACCGCCATGAGCCGTGAGCTGCCTTCGTTCCTGATCGATGCCGGTGAACTGCTCCAGCATGTGAGCCGCGTCGTCTATCGGGGCAGCCCGCTGTACTATGGCCGCGGCAGCACGAATCGCTACGATGACCCGGCGGAGGCCTACGGCGTGCTCTACCTGGGGCGCGACCTGCCCACGGCGCTGATGGAGTCGGTGTTTCACAAGCACCAGTGGCTTGAAGACACGAAGCGCTCGATCGCGCTGAAGGAAGTCCAGGCCCGGATGGTGCGCGCAGTAGGCGTGCTGAACGACATGCTCCTGGCCGACCTCACGGCGCCGGGCGTCATGGCGGGCTACTTCGGCCTGAATCTGGAGCAGTTGGCCAGCCGCGACTACACGCACACGCAGCAGGTGTCGGCTCAGGTGCATGCGATGCTTGGAAACGACGGCCAGCCGTTGTTCGACGGGGTGCTCTACCCCTCGCGCAACAACTATCCCGCTGCGAGCATCGCCCTGTTCGAGCGGGCGGGAACGAAGATCAGCGTCATCGAGGACATCGACCTGGTTGACCATGTGGACTGGCCGCGTTTCGTTGCCACCTACCGCATCGGCATCGAACCCGATCCCGGCCCGGTGGTGCCGGATGACGAAGCACCCTGAAGCAGCAAGAAAGCACATTGGAGCCTCAAACCGAATGAAGTGGAGCAAACTGGAATAGGCATTCCTCAGCAGCAGGAGACGACCATGAACACAACGACCCGCACCAGCACCGCAGAACGCCTCGGCCGCGCCTTTGGTCGTGGATGGCGCGCCTATGTGCGCGGCGAGCGGCGGGTGTCGAACTTGTTGGTGTCCAAGGGCGTGCCGGTAGCCGGCGCTGTCGTGCTCGTATCGGTGGTCAAGCTCGCCGCGCTCGGGGCATTGCTTTACACCACCTTCTGGCTGGCTCTGCTGCTGGTGTGCGTCATGGTCGTTGCATGGATGGCCCGCAACGCCGACCTGGGCGAGGAGTTGCCCGAGCCAGAATGGCGAAACGGGCCGGCCGGGTTTGGCCTGTACACCTACGACGGTTTTCGCATTGATCCTCATGTCGAGGACGACTAGCAGTAATCACTTCTTCGACACTGCATTGATCGCGATGCTGCCGCCCTTCCCACCGGCAGCCTTGGCATCTCCGGTGGCACCAGCGAGGCCCTGCAGCACGTTACCGGCGCGAACGCCCGCCCAAGCCAAGGCCATGATCCAGAAGGTAGGCAGCACGATGAACATCGTGCCCGTGATGAACATCAGGAGCATGTCACCGAAGGCGTTGTTCAGCCCCACCAGTGGGTCGAAGTTGGTGTGCGGCCGGTTCCAGCCGAAGCCCCAGCCATAAAGCGCGTCCAGAATCGTCGAATCAATCCAGCGTGCGAGCTGGAACCAGAAGTCCGTGAAAAACAGTGCGAACTGCACGACGCTGACGGTGACGACCGTCTTCAGGTCATAGGTGCCCACGACCAGAACGAGCGGGATGCAGATGACCAGCGCCATCTTGAGCAAGGCGAGCACCATGGGCAGGGCCTGCCTCACAACGTCCATGGCAGGAAACGCGGCAATCGCGCCGACTGCCATCCCAACGTCGCCAGTGGCCCGCGTCACGATGTTCGGCAAGGTCTTGTCGATCTGGCCGCCGTAGTCCGTATAGACGCTGCCCTGATTCAACTTCTGCTGCCGCGGCGAGGCAATGGCGCGGATCACCGAGTCGTCCACCTCGGCCCGGCTCAGGAACCCTGCCCAGCCCGCCAGGCGGTTCAACAGACTTGGGTCCACTTGACCCAGCAGGCGTGCGCGCAGGCCGTTGCTGCCATCCGCCCACCACTGCCTGCAGGTCGGATAGCCGCCACCGCTCGCCACCTGCGCAAGCCCGGCATCACGGTTGCCGTCGTAGGGCCAGTCGTCGCGCGGCGTGCTGGAGCGGTATGTGTCGTAATAGCCGTTGGTGTCCGTGAAGAACCTCGATCCGATCCAGGTCACGTCGTGCATCTGCTGCTCATCGAGATCCGGGCGCTGCATGAACAATTTGGCCCGCGCGGGCCCGTAGCAATCCCGTGAGAAATCCGCCACCTCCTGCGCCAGCACAGGGTCGTCAATGCGGGTGGCGTCGATCTCCATGCGCATTTGCCGAAGGTCCGTACCGCAGGGGATCGCCGCCACCGAGGCACTCGTGACAGCGCGCGAGAGCGCATGCATGAAGGCCCACCAGACCGGCACTTTCGCCGACTGGTTGTTGATGGTGCTGAAAGACTGCGACCAGCCGGTATCCGTGGGCTGCGGTACGCTGACCTGGCATTGCGCCGAGCGCGAGCTGTCGTACTGGATGGTGTTGAGGTCCACGTCGATGAACGGGATGCCGGCGAACATTACCACCACGATGGCGACGAACACCCGGTTCTCGATGCGGGCGGCACTCAGCACGCCTTTGTTGCCCTCGTCGGCACCTTCCGCGCGGGCCTTCAGCCACTCCTGCACG